>Ga0224501_10000390_pt1 | contig 36428 bp, 54 predicted proteins | sample SF_Oct11_sed_USG_4_FD_169105 | JGI IMG/M metagenome (GOLD analysis project Ga0224501, IMG submission 169105) | Sediment microbial communities from San Francisco Bay, California, United States - SF_Oct11_sed_USGS_8_1 | ecosystem: Environmental > Aquatic > Marine > Sediment | place: USA... | reverse complement strand
ACATCACGTTTAACAATTACCGATTTTGTAAATTTGCAAAAACTTTCAACGGCACATAAGGTTTCAAAAAATTATGGAACATTATTGTTAAAAAACAATTTGTTAATTAAAACAAAAAATGGTTCTTTGCGATGGGCAACTATTGAACCAACGCGAGAAATGGCAATTGAACTTGTAAGAAGGTCGAATGAATATCAACGCAATAAAAAAATTAAAAGAGAAAATAACAAAGAACAAGTTGCAATGAATTTCACGAAAAAAGAAATATCGAAAAAAGTTGTTCCTGGAAAAGAAAATACAACCAAAAGAACATTCAATTTATTTTGGGGGTTATTGAAATTCGATTATTAAAAACCAATAGAAGGGAGTTTAAACGCTCCTTTCTATTAAAACTAAAAACATTATGTATCAAGCACATTATTTAACAGAACAAGGAATAAAAGAATATAAAGCAACAATTTCAAGGCAACATTTTTTGGATTTAAAGCGAAAGAAAGCAACTCAAGAAAATTGTGAAAATTTGATTCGATTAGTATTTAATCATTTTAAAATTTCTTTTGAATTAGCAAAAACGAAATCCAGGAAAAGAGAAATAATAATTGCACGACAATTTGCAATGTATTTTTTAAGGCAAGAATTTTATCAATTAAGTTTGCAAGGAATCGCGGATTATTTCGACAAAGACCATTCAACGGTTGTTCATTCAATTAAGCAAATAAACAATCTTTGCGAATACGATTCTGAAATAAAAGAACATCAAGAAAAAATTATGCAAAGAATAATTGAAATGTATAAATAAATTTTTTATATTTGTTAAGTAGTCAATATTTAGCGATATTGTTCAACGAGGTTCAAGTTCCTGCTACTATATTTTTTTTTAACAACTTGAATAAAAAAACTTACTATGGCCAAAGGCAAAAAATCATTCGTATTATACACCGACCAAATCGGTATTTTCTCAAAGCTAACTGACGAACAAGCCGGTTTGCTAATCAAACACATTTACGCTTATTGTAATGATGAAGAACCGAAAGGTGACTTTGTTACGGAATTAGCATTTGAATCTATTAAACAAGCGTTAAAACGCGATTTAAGAAAGTTTGAAGATGTAAAAGTGAAACGTTCCGAAGCCGGAAAAAAGAGTGCTGAAGCGAGAAAGAAACAAAAAGCAACAAAATCAACAAGTGTTAAATCTGTTCAACAAAGTTCAACAAAATCAACTGTAAGTGTAAGTGATAATGTTAATGTAAGTGTAAGTGTTAATGAGAAAGTAAATGATATATTAAAACGAAAACAAAGTTTTCGACAATCATTAACAGATTTTAATAAATCAAATCCGAGTAAATACCCTAAACAACTTTTTATTGACTTTGAAATGTATTGGACCGAACACGGCCCGAAGGATAAAAAGATGAGATTTGAAAAAGAAAAAACTTTTGGTATTGCTTCAAGACTTTCAACCTGGTATAAAAGAGATTTAAACGGCACTTACAAAGCTAAAGTTAAACGCTTAAATACTTTTGATTAATGAAGAAAGGATTCAAAATAACAAAAGCGTTTGAAGTTACTGAAGCATTAATTGAGTACCGCGATACATACAACGAAAAAGGAAAGTATTTAGGTTTTGAGAATTTGAATGATTTATACACGATGCAATTAGGCACTTGCACCGATTGGACCGGATTCCCAAGAAGCGGAAAAACGCAAGTATTAATGGAGTTACTTTTAAATACTTCTTTGTATTACGGTTGGAAACACCTTGTTTATTTTCCGGATGTTGGAAGCAATGTTGAAATAATTGCTGATTTGCTACACAAGAAAACCGCGAAATGTTTTAATCCAAAATATAAAAACGTAATTTCAGACCAAGAAATATATCGACAAACTGAATGGTTATTGGAACATTTCAAAGTATTAACCAAAGCAGATGTGAAAGCAAAATTAACACCTTTTGAATTTTATGATATGGCGGCAAGTATGAAAGATGAAATTCAAACGGCAAGTATTGATTCCTGGAAGGATATGTCACACCCATATAATGATTATGGCGGTTATGCAATGTATTTAGAGGCGGTGTTACCTTACAGAAATCAAACCGCTGAAGATAACAACCTGCACATTCACACCGTAATACACCCGAAGCTAACAGAAAAAGAAAACGGAACAAGGAAAGCACCAACGCCCTACGATTTGAAAGGCGGTTCCGAATGGTTTAATAGTGGAAAATGTATGGTGACCGTTCACCGAGAAAGCACCGAAACAATAAGCGCAGATATTTCAGTACACAAAGTTAAACCGCGAAGTTGTGGAAATGTTGGTTTCACTTCTTTGCAATTTGATGTTGAAAAATTAGTATATTTCACAACGGAACAAACTTCAAACGGAAATGTGAAAAGATACGCAACTGAAAGAAGTAAACCAGCAAAGATTGAAGCAATTAAAGAACCAAAACAATTAACACCGAACAAAGAATTTGATATTAATAACAGAATTGAACCACAAGGAAAAGTTGAAAATTGGGAAGAACCAGGATTGGATTTGTGGCAATAAAAAACAAATAAAAATGAAAGTAACAGATAAAATTACAATAACCAACGAAGACAATATGGAGTTGATGTCAAGGTATGAAGATAATCATTTTGATTTGGCGATAATAGACCCTCCTTATGGATTAGATTTAGCTAATATGAATATGGGAGCAGGTAAATCTAAAAAAGCATCTAAGATACAAAACCGCAAATGGGTTGCTAAAGACTGGGATAGTGAAACACCTACTCCAAAATACTTCAAAGAGTTGTTTAGAGTGTCAAAGAATCAAATAATATGGGGAGGTAATTATTTTGACTTGCCGCCTAGTCGCGGTTATGTTTTATGGGATAAGCAAATACCGCAAGGGTTATCTTTTGCAGATTGTGAAATGGCTTGGTGGAGTTTCCCTTTAGTTCCTAGAATGTTTAGGTACTCAGCTTATAAAGATAAAAAAGATAAGAAGCACCCAACACAAAAACCCGTTAAACTTTACGAATGGCTATTAGACAACTACGCAAAAGAAGGAGACAAAATACTAGATACTCACTTAGGAAGCGGAAGTATTGCAATAGCCTGCCACAACAGAGGCTTTGAACTTACAGCCTGCGAATTAGATAAAGAATATTTCGACAACTCAATAAAAAGAATTAACAACCACGTTTCACAATTAAGAATTTTTTAAAATGATTATAGACATTATAACAAACAAAGCGAAATTGGAAAAGATTGTGCAAGATTTAAAAAGGAAATACACAATTAAAGCACCCAAAACAAAAGAAGAAGCGTTGAAACCTATTCCGGCAAATGCTCAAAACATTATTAACGATATAACCGAATCAATTAAATTTATCGGTTCACTTGTTGAATTAAACAATGATTATGCAACAGAATTGAAGAAAAATGAATTGATGCTAACAAAACAAGCGGTGAAAATAGGCATCCAGGAAGCTGAATTGAAGCAATTGAGGCGAATAAATGACCGATTATTGAAAAATGTTAAAATTTAATAAAAAAACTTTGCCCTTGAAAAGCCTATAAACATTGATAAGTTGAAAAAAGTTTACTAAAAAGCGAAAATAATTGCAAATAAATTAGGTTTGTATTTACGTTTTAGCGTATATTTGTATCAGACAAAAACAAAAAAACAAATTATTATGAAAAACGAAGAAACATTAAAAGCAAAAATTGTAACAAGATTAACAAAATTGGGAAACAATGAAGAAAGAGCAATTGAAATGGTAAAAGAACATTTTGATTATGTCAATGCTTATTATACCGGAGTTTCAAAAATGGCTGAAGTAATTATGTATCTATAAAAAACAAAGGGGTGAAATTCCCCTTTAATTTATAAACTATGAAACAAACTATTAAAAACAGAATGAAAGAATTGGATTGGAACTTGATTAAATTGCATCAAGTTTCCGGTGTTCGATATGCTACTTTAAGCACTTTTATAAACGGTGATAAGCAAATAAGATTTCACAACCTGGAAAAGATTTGTAATGCCTTAGATTTAGAACTTGTATGTTGTTAGACTTATCAAAACCATTTGAAGCAAAGAAAGCCGAAACAAAACTTTCGCAGCTAATTAAAAAAGGTGCTAATATTGAATTGACTGAAAAGAAAGCAATGCGTTCAGTTAAACAAAATTCATATTTACACGCTATCTTAACAATCTTTGCGGTTGAATACGGTGAAACAATAGAATACACTAAACAAACAATTTTCAAGGCAACTGTGAACGCTGATTTATTTATTTACGAAAGGACCAATAAAAAAACCGGTGAAATTCGTGAAGATTTAAAAAGCACAAAAAACATTTCAAAAGATGAAATGAATATTGCAATTGAAAGATTTAGAAACTTTGCCTCAGATAATGGTATTTATTTAATGGATGCGGATGAATTTAAACAGAATTATTTTTTGGTGCAGCAAATGGAAGAAGAAAACAAAATATATTTATAATGAAATACAACAATGATTTTAAATTTGATTTGAAAGTTGGTCAAGTTGGCGAAAAATATCTTGGTAATATTTTAAACAGTAAAAAAATTGAAGTTAAAACAGATTTACAAGCGCACAAAACCGGTAACATATTTATTGAATACTTTTCAAGAAATAAACCTTCCGGAATTTCAACAACTGAATCAGATTTTTATGCGTTTATTTTATCAAATGAAAAAATAATAATTATCAAAACAATTGAGTTAAAAAACATTTGTAGAAAATATATTAATACAAAAAGAAATATTAATGGCGGTGATTCAAACACCTCAAAAGGTATTTTATTACCAATTAAAGAATTATTGTTTTAACGGAAGAGTGAATGATACGTTGCTTTTAAATAAGCTGACACTTTGAATAAAACAAAAACTAAATAAATAAGGCAAAAAAGCACAGACTATGAAATATATGGGAAGCAAAAATAGATTTGCAAAAGAATTATTACCAATTATATTAAAAGACCGAACTGACGGACAGCACTATGTTGAGCCATTTGCAGGTGGTATGAACTTAATTGATAAAGTAACAGGAAACCGAATAGCAAACGATAATAATAAGTGCTTGATTGCAATGTGGCAAGGAATTAATAAAGGCATTGTCTACCCAAAAGAAATTGGCAAAAGCCTATATTCTTTAGCAAGAGATGTATTTAATGGTAAAGAAACAAGATTTGAACACACAATGAATATGACTGACGATTTAGTAGGTTGGATTGGCTTTATGGGTAGTGCAAACGGACGTTTCTTTGAGGGTGGTTATAGCGGAAAGTCAAATACTAAAATTGGCACATTAAGAGATTATATTGCAGAGAGTATTCGCAATATAGAAAAGCAAATACCTAACTTAAAAGACGTTGATTTTAGATGTAATGACTACCGAGAATTAGAAATTCCTCAAAATAGCATTGTATATTGTGATATACCTTATGAGGGAACTAAACAATACTCGACAAGCAAAGGTTTTAATCATAGCCAATTTTGGGATTGGGCAAGAAGTACTACACTCAAAGGACATCAAGTGTTTGTAAGTGAGTACAAAGCACCCGAAGATTTCGTTTGCGTATGGGAAAAGGAAGCAAAAAGTAGTTTAAAAGCAAATGACGTGATTAAAGGCAATAAGTTAAGCACCGAACGATTATTTATTTATTGTGGGTAACACAAAACTAAAAAAGCGTTTTAATGTTTTTTAGATAACGTTAAAAAATGAGATGTAAAAATTGCAACATAAAATTTGAAGTTGTTTATTTCAATCAGAAGTTTTGTTCAAACGAATGCAAACACAAAGCCGAAAAGCTACCTAAGAAGAAACCTAAAAGACTTTATAAATGTAAACAATGCAAAACACCATTTGAAAGAATAAAGCCATTACAAGCCGTATGTTCACCTATTTGTGCAATTGAATATTCAAAGGTGTTGGAAGCAAAAAAACAAAGGAAAGAAACACGCGATTTAAAGCAACAAATGAAAACTTGGATGGATTACTACCAAGAAGCGTTGAAAGTGTTTAATTCATACATCAGAGAACGCGACAAAAACGAAAAATGTATTTCTTGCGATGCTGCTCCAGGAACTTACAGATTAACTTCCGGTCATTACTTTCCACAAGGCCAAAACAAAAGTGTTGCATTGGATGTTGATAATGCACACGGTCAATGTTGGTTCAATTGCAATAAAAACAAATCCGGCAACCTTGCAGAATATTATCCGCGATTGATTAAGAAGATAGGCCAAAAAAGATTTGACGAATTAGAGCAACGAAAAAACAGTTTAAAAAAATATTCAATTCCCGAACTTATTGAAATAAAGATTATCTTTAAAGACAAATTAAAAACTTTAAAAGCAAAATGAAGCAAATTAATATATTCAACGAAATTGATTATATTGATGCCGAAGGAAAAATAAAAAGGTGTTTATCGTGTAGCAAATCAATTGAGCAATCAAAATTTTGTTGTTGTGATTGCGTTAAACAATTTATAAAAAAGTATATTTGTAAAAGATATGAAAGCAAAAACAGAATTTGTTTCTAATTTTAGAGAAATTGAACAAGCGCAACAACTTGGTTATGAAATACCAAATCCGGAAAAAGTAATTATTGACTTTAATTTTGATTTAAACGGTGTTGTTGCTTACTATATCAACCAGGATGGAAATATAAATATTTCACTTTATGGGGAAATGTGGACCGTTCAATATGATAAAGATATTATTAAAGCACTTGATAAACATTTAAACAAATGAGCATTGAAAAATTATATTTAATTATTTTTGCCGCCGTATTATTGCAAATGTTAATAATTAACCCTATATTAAAGAAACTATTAAAAATTGACGAATGAGCAAACTAAAAAGATTTACAGATATAATAAAAGGACTTTTGGCAATAGGAATAATTGTTTCAATTACTCCATTTGTTGTTGTTTCAATTTGTTGGTACTTTGTGAAAATTTGGAATTTATTTTTTTAAATGAAAATTACCGAAATCATACAAGGAACATTTAACAAAGTTGTTGGATTAAATAAAGATTTAATGACATTCCGCACCGATTACGGTTGTAAACGTTGCGCGATTGGTTATGATTCTGAAGGTAATTATTCCGGATGGTGTAGAAGGCCCGAAGGCGGTTGCGGTTGCAAAACTGATTCAAAGGCTTCATTAATAAAAGCAAGATGCCCGAACGGTGTTTGGCAAAATAGAAAATTAAGCCAAAACGCACTTATTCAGATAAACGAAGAAAGAAATTTTGTTGCCAGGAATCCAATTCAACCGGATGTTATTCTTGAATTAAATGGTAATAATTCAGTAATTGCAAATATCATTGAAAAATGAGAAGGCCAAGAATTGACTATTTGGATAGAATGATTTTAATTGCATACGAAACCGGTGAAGCAAATTTTAGCGGTGTTAATGTAAAAAATAGAATAAAGTATTTAAAATTGAGAAGGTTTTTCGCAAACCGATTTATTAACAAAAGTAAAAGATTAGAGAAGAATGATAAAAGATTTTGAGCCAATGGATTTTTCAAAAAATTATACATACAAAGACAAGAAAATATACATAACACACGAAACAAAAGAATACATACTTTGTTCATTTTATCCGGATGGTAAAAGAATTTTCAAATTGGATAAATCGGTGTTTAATTCTTAATTCACTAACTTTGTTAAATGGGCAAGCTAACCGATAAGCAAGAAATGTTTTGTAAAGAGTATTTAATTGATTTAAATGCTACACAAGCCGCAATTCGTGCTGGTTACTCCAAAAAGACTGCAAAAGAACAAGGATGTGAAAACCTAACAAAACCTAACATTCAAATAAAAATTGCAGAACTAAAAGAACAACGTGCAAAGCGTATTGAAATTGATTCTGATGGTGTTTTAAAAGAACTTAAAAATTGGGCCGAAGGTGATTATACTGAATTGATGTTGCTTACTGCAAAACAGATAAAAGAACTTGCGCCCGAAATAAGAAGATTAATAACCGGATTCAAAAGAGTTACAAGAAGGATTCCAGGAACAGACGAAGAAGAAATTCAAATTGAAGTGAAATTCATTGACAAACAAAAAGCAATGGAAATGATTGCGCGACATATCGGCTTTTATGAAAAAGACAACGAACAAGGAAAATCCGATGTTGTTATTAAAAACGAAGTTGATTATTCCAAACTAAGCATTGAAACTTTAAGAGATATTAAAAACAATCGCAAAGATGGTTGATTATGATAGAGCATTAATTGAATTATCAAGGCTTCATTTATTAGATTTCACCGAACAAACAATGTTGGAGTTTGAAGCAACCGAATTTCATAAGGCATATTATGAAGTATTAAATTTATTTGCATACAAGAAAATTAAAAACTTAATTATCACAATACCTCCGCAACACGGCAAATCTACCGGTTCAACAATTCAATTACCGGCCTTTATTCTTGGAAGAAATCCGGATACAAAAATTGCCGTTGGTTCGTATTCTTCAACATTTGCTAAAAAATTCAATAGACAGATACAAAGATTAATTGACAAAAAAGATTATTATTCTATATTTCCTGGAACAGTATTAAATGAATCAAATGTTGTAACAATATCAACTAACTATTTAAGAAATTCAGAAGAATTTGAAATTGTTGATTCTTTAGGTTCGTTGAAGGCCGTTGGTAGAGGCGGACCGCTAACCGGAAACGCGGTTGATGTGATGATAATGGATGATTTGTATAAGGATGCAATGGAAGGTAATTCACCGGTGATACGAAATGCCGTTTGGGATTGGTATTCTTCAGTAGTTACAAAAAGATTGCACAATGATAGCCAACAATTGATTGTCTTTACACGTTGGCACGAAGACGATTTGATTGGAATGATTGAAAAAAAAGAAGAAGTTATAACAATTAAATCTATTGACGAAATCCACAATCTTGATGAAGATTTTGATGGCTGGATAAAGATAAATTTTGAAGCAATTAAAACCGGACCGCCAACATCACTTGACAAAAGAAACGAAGGCGAAGCACTTTATCCGGAAAAACACGCGTTGAAAAAACTAATTAAAGACCGAACGCTTGACCCGGAAAAATTTGAATGTATGAATCAAGGAAACCCAACATCACAAGAAGGTTTATTATATTATCCTTTTAAAACTTATTTGCGATTGCCGGAAATTAGAGAAAGAAAAAATTATACTGATTCTGCTGATAGTGGAACAGATTATTTATGTTCAATTAATTATGCTATTCCAACGGATGCTGAAGATTCAAATATTTATGTAATCGATATATTATACACTCAAAAAGGTGTTGAATTTACAGAAAGCGCAATGATTGATTTGCTTATTAAAGATAACATTGGAATTTCAGACATTGAACGTTCACCAGGTACACGATTATGGGCCGAAGCAATAACACGCGCGGTAATAAACACTTGCACAATAAACGTATTTAGCCAAACGCACAACAAAGAATCAAGAATTTACACCAATAGCGCAACAGTAAACAGAAGATTAGTATTTCCGGAAGATTGGCACATTAAATATCCGGAGTTTTTCAACCACGTAAGATTGTATAAAAAGCTATTTAAAGCGAATAAAAATGATGATTCAGCGGATGCGTTAACCGGAGTTATTGAAATGTCAAATCAACGTCATTTTTATGTTGATTAACAATTAAAAAATTTGTTTAACTTTGTAAAAAGATTTTTCACGAATGGGTATTTTCTCAAATTGGTTTCAAGATGCAACGGAAAGGCCGGAAGTTGCCGTTTATCAAATAGGTTCAAATTTCGATATTGGAAAGACTGAAGGCGTTATTGATAAGGCTTATATCAACAACGGTGATGTTTATGCAATAGTCAAAAAGATTGCCGACAATGCAAAACATATTCCGCGTGAACTTTGGCGCAAAGATGGTGATGAATGGGTGCAAGTTACTGAAGGCGATTTGTATCAAATAGTAACAAAAAGACCAAACGACCAACAGAACATTCACGATTTTGTAGAGCAATCAATTACAAATCTATTAACGAAAGGAAACACTTTCAGACGTGGCCGAAAAACTCCCGGCTTCGGTGATGCATTCCAGGAAATAATAATGGTTAACAATAATATTTTAACTATTGATTGCAAGATTGAAGATTTCAATTATATTCCGAAACAATACAAATTAGAGTTAGGAAAGAATAAATTAATCGTGCCGGTTGAAGATATGAACCACGTTAAATTTTATAATCCTTCAGATTATGGAATGAGTTCTTGTTTGGGCCTTTCACCTTTACAAGCTGGATTGCTTTCTTTAGTTGCTTCAAATGATAACAAAACCGCGCAATCTGTTTTGGTCCGAAATCAAGGAATAAGAGGTTTAATCACTTCACGTTCAGAACGCGCACAAACACCAGAAGAAAGAAATCAAATTCAACAAGCGGCTGATAATAGAATGATGGGCGCAAGTAAATTTGGAAAAGCAATTGCCACTTCAGCGAATGTTGATTTCATTCAAATGGGTATGGATGCAACACAATTAAAGATAATTGAAAGCGCGGTTATGAAGCTAAGAGATTTATGCAATCTTTACGGTGTTGATTCGTCTTTATTCAATGACCCGGCAAATAAGACTTATAACAACCGAAAAGAAGCGGAAAAATCAATGTTTACAAACGCGGTTATTCCGGTAAATCAAAAAGATATTCAAAGTCTAAACGAATGGTTACTTCCGGCCTGGAATGAAAGAGATAATACAACGTATGAAATTAGGCAAAATCTTTCATCTATTCCGGTACTTCACGAGGATGAAGATAAAAGAGCCGCGAAACAAGAAAAAGTGAGCAAAATAATTATTACTATATTAGAGGCGCAAATTTCAAACGAACAAAAAGTTTATTCTTTGATTCGTTCATTGAATTTAACCGAAGATGAAGCAAAAGAAATTGTTGGAAATGAAACACAAGAAATTGACTAAAGAAGAAATTGAAAAGTTGAAAAAATCAAAGTTTAAATCTTTGAATGAAAATAAACTGATTAAAAAATGAAAATAACCGGTAAAACATTTGCAACCAAAAAAGAAGAAATTGATTATCTTGTTAAACACAACAAAGAAATAATTGAATTTAAAAAAGCGGTTGTTAAACATACCGCTCCAACAACAACTGAAGCGGAAATTTCTTCAACATTAAAGGCATTAAGCACGTCAAAAGAACACGACACCGACAACGTAATTAAAAGAACGGTTATCGGTAACACTTATAATTGGTTAGATTCTCACGGTGATGTTCATTTGGATGGTACATTTGGAAAATCTATTTCAGAAAGGCAAAATAAAATTTGGCACTTACACGACCATGAGCAAAAGATAACCGCTAAAGTTGGTATTCCTTCAAAGATTTATGAAGAAAAGGTTGCTTGGTCCGATTTAGGAATTAAGAAAGCCGGAACAACAACGGCTTTAATGATGGATTCAGATATTAGAAAAGATTATAACAATTTAATTTTCCAGGAATACAAAGATGGAAATATTGACCAACATTCCGTTGGTATGTATTACGTTAAAATAGATTTTGCGGTGAATGATAAGGACCACAAAGAAGAATTTAAAGTTTGGAATGATAACATTGAAAATATAGGAAATCGCGAAAAGGCTGAAGAACTTGGCTATTTTTACGCGGTTAAAGAGGCTAAATTGGTTGAAATTAGTGCGGTTTTACAAGGTAGTAACGAACTAACACCAACAATTGAGGCAAAAGATATTGAGCCGGAGCAATCCACTCAAAACGAGCCGGAGCAATCCACTCAAAAAACAAACAATAATTTACGAAACAATTTATTAATTTAAAAAATAAACAAAAATGTTTACAAAAAAAACGGCTGAAGAAATCAGCAAAATGAACGAGGTCGAAATAAATGACTATCACACGGCTTTAGAAAAGCACAGAGAAGAAAAAGAAGCGGAATTGAACAAATCAATTTCTGAAAAAGCTTCAAACGAAGAATTGACTGCATTAAAAGCAGAAGTTGCAAAACTTAAAGATTCAGAATTTGAAACAATGAAATCAACTTTAAAAGCGCAAGGAAAAGAAATGGCTAAATTAGTTGAGCAAGTTGAAACGCAAACTGCAAAAGAAGGTGTTTCTTTTACAATGGCGGTTCTTAAAGGATTGAAAGAAAACGAAGGAAATCTGAAAGATGTTCTTAAAAATGGTGCTGGAACTGTAAAATTAGAAATCAAAGCAAGTCAAGATTCTTCTGATTTAACTTCTGCAACTGATTATGCAACTGTTGAAAGCGGTGTTGGTCAAATTGCAACACGTCAAGCGTTAATGAAATCTTTGTTCCCGGTTCAAGCAATTTCAACTGAATACTTGAAATACAATGACCAAGAAACAATTGTAAGAGATGCAAAAAATGTTGCTGGATGTGCAGATTCAACTCACACTTCAAAAATCACTTGGCAAGTTAGAACGCTGCAAATCAGCAAGGTGCGCGACTTTGTGGACGTGTGCGTAGACATGATGTCAGACCTGCCGTACGTGGAGGGAGAAATCAGAAATCTTGTTTCAACTGATGTTGCTTTAAAAGTTGACCAACAACTATTATTAGGTAGCGGTGTTTATCCGGAACTTAATTCAGTTGATGCGGTTGCTTCAACATTTGCGGCTGGAAGTTACGCGGCTTCTGTTCAAGATGCTACATTAATTGATTTAATCAAAGTTGCCGGTTGTCAAATATCCGATTTCGGACAAAACAACAAGTTTATGGCAAACACGGTTTTATTAAACCCGGTTGATGCTTGTTTAATGCAACTTATCAAAGATGCGGATGGTAACTATATTGTACCAAATTGGATAACTTCCGATGGTGTTAATATCGGTGCAATGCGAGTAATTGCAAACCAATTGATACCAGCAAATGAGGCGTATGTTTTTGATTCGTCAAAAGGAACAATTTTCCAAAGAAGAGGTGCAACGGTTGAATTAGCTTTTGAAAACAGAGAAAACTTTGAAAAAGAGTTGGTAACTGTTAAAGCTTACGAGCGTTTAAACTTCAGAGTTCGAAACGTAGATGCAAACGCATTTATGCACATCGCTGATTTGACTGCGGCAATTACTGCAATCACAAAACCTTAATAGTTAATTAAGTTTATAATCGCGCACTTCCTTCGGGGGGTGCGCTTTTGTAGGTAAAACACAACGGTTATGAAAATAATACTTACACAAGACCATAGAACACTTGGCGCAAAAGGAACTGAAATTGATATTCCGGAAGAAAATTTGAAAGTTTGGATTGATAGCGGAAAAGCAAAACTTCCAAAAGATGCAAAGAAAAAAGGAAAAAAAAAAGATTCAAAAAAATAATTGATTTTATAAAAAACATATTCAAATAACAATGGCAATTTTACAACCTTCTGATTTTACAGAAAATCCAATTTATAACATAGCCTTAACGCTTCAAGCGGATTGTGAACTTGAAACAATGATTGAAGATGTTGAAAAAAATACTTTGCAAGATTTACTTGGTTGCGAATTATACACTTTATTCAATGCCGATTTAACCGCTTCAACTCCGCAAGTTCCACAAACACAAATTTATATTGATATATTTGAACCGTTTTGTTTTGACCACGTTCTTTGTGGACCGCAAAGAAGCAAAGGAATGAAAGATTTGTTAATGTCATTTGTTTACTTTGAATGGCACCGTTACAACCTAAACAAATCAACTTCAGTTGGTATTGTTCGCGGTGATTCTGAAAATTCAAATATGGTCCTGGCTGAAACTTTCGGAACTTACGACAAATATAACCGTTCAATAGAAAGTTACCGAAGTATTCAACAATATATTTCAGATAATTCAACCGTTTATCCTACCTTTGAAGGTAGAAGAAAACATTTTAATTCAGCGATATGAGTAACCCAATTAAACTAACTTTTCAATTTGCTGATGGCACTTCGCACGATGCGAGTGTAACCGAAGCAAGTATTTCACAAGCTATTTGCTACAAATACGGTTGGAGTATTGCGCCAATTGTGGCCGGATTAGATGATATACCAACATACACGATTGAGGTTTCAAATAATAATATTGATTTCTTTCCTTATGATTTGCAAACTGAAGATGCGGTTATTGGTCAAGCGTTTGATGATATTCACCTGGATTGGTTGTATATTAGAATCAATTATGATGCAAGAACAAACACAACCGGAACTGTTGAATTTCCTTTAATACTTAAATAATTATGTCATTACCGGTTATACACTTAGATAGAGGACAACAAGCAGCGTTCACCGGTTGGAAAGGTGAAGTTTCTGTTTACGCTGATTTACCGGCGGCAAACACCGTTCCCGGTGAGTTTTGGATGGTTTTAAACCCTACCGGTTCACGATTTTTATTAAATTATAAGGCTTCGGGGTTATATTTATCTGAAGCGGGTTCTTGGCGAAAAATAAACGATGCGCAAATACTGTTAAATGATAATCAATTTGCCGTTTATAACGCGATTGATAACACAAAACAAATTGCTTTTGATGTTGCTGATATATCAACGGGAACAAAAAGAACTGCAACTTGGCAAGATTCCGATGGTGTTGTTGCCTATAATTCAAATATTGTATTTACTCCAACAATCAATTCTTCAAATTGGGTTGAGGTATCACAAGAATCAGATTTTGGAACTGCGGTTGCCGGAACAATAACACTTGCAGCAAATACGATTTATTTTGTACGCGGTGAAGTTACAATGAATAGCAATCTTGTTTGTAATGTTGAAGGTGTTGAAATAGTTGGTAATGATAGAAACACGGACCATTTAATATGGAATGGCAGCGGTGCGCTTTTAACGGTTACGGATGTTAATTTTGGAATTAATCAAGTTCGTTTTTCAAGTAATAATATAAACACTTCAATTTTAGATGCTACAAATATAAATGCCGGTTCATTTAATGCCGGAAGATTGAAAGTATTAACAATATTTAATTGTCAATTTCGCGGAACTTATGATGTTATTGATGTTAAAGGGTATGACCTAGTTGATATAAACAACTGTTTATTCTTTTATATTAAAGCAACAAACTTTGGATTGAGATTTGAAGATACTTCCAAAATACAATTAAGTTCTTGCGAATTGATTCGATGGTTTGACGAAACAACAATTCCAACTCCTGGAGGTTGGGCAACAGTTTCAATGATTGAATTAAAAGCAAACAATGTTGCTTCATTTGGTGCGGTTAACATTAACGGTTGTATTGTTCACCCACAACAAACGCAAAATGGAATTGATATAAACACCGCTTCAACAACCGGATTTGGAACGATTTCTTCAAACGCTTTTATTAATTTAGGATTAACAACCGGAAAAGTATTTTTGCCGGAAATTCCGGTTGTATTGCTTCCGGATTATTCACAAACTTCAACTTTGAATTATGATATTTTTGCAAATCAAGGTTTATTAAATTCAGTTAGCGGAACAGTAACAACGGTAACAAATAACACAACAGACACCGTTTTGACCGCCGGAGTACCAACGGTAATAAATACGGGCGGAAATGCTTTACAACAAGCTGGTGTAAGATATACAGTAACAACCGGAGGACGTTCAACATACACCGGAACAAAACAAAAATTTGTTTCAATTCACGCTTCAATATCTTATCAAAAACAAGGCGGTGGGTCAGCTGATTATATTTTTTACATTTACAAAAACGGTGTTTTATTATCCGGTTCAAATGTTGATGTGATTGCTGGAACTGCAACCGCTGACGGAACGGTTTCAATTAATTACGGTGTTTTAATGGAATTAAACGATTATTTAGAAGTTTATGTTCAAAATCCAGGTAGTAACGATGATATTTTAATTAAGGATTTACAATTAGTAATAAGAGAATAATGGAAACAACTTTCATTTTAAAAGATGTTATTTATATTGTTGTGGGTGTTGGTTCGGCTTTGGGTTTTTATTGGAAAATGGTAATGTCAGATAAAACGCAAGACCAAAAAATTAACCAAATGAAAAAGGATATTGATAAAAATGAAGGCGTAATGTTCAAAAAGTTTTCCGGCATTCATACGCGAATGGATAAAAACGAAGAAAAAAATAAAACTGAATTAGATACAATCAACAAAGAATTGGCTGAAGTTAAAATTGGTATTTCGTCAATCAATGGAAAGCTTGACATTCTTATAAATAAAAATTCATAAACAAAATATGTTCAATACGATTGACTATATTAAAGGAATTATTGAAGGCCTTACATTCACGCAAAAGATTTCAAACATTATTCCAGGACCAACGGAAACAACTTTTGAAACGTGCAAAACTTATTGGATATTTCCGAAGTCAATGATAACAATTAACGGTCTTGAATATCGCGTTATTGATTTTGAAATTAATGAATCAGTTACAATAAAAGGAACATTAACCGGAGCAGAAACACATTTCACAATTAAAGCACCGAACTTTTTTAGGGGAACACCAATGCAGACATCAAACGCTTTGCATATGATTAAAGATTGGAAAAAGAAACTTCCAATGGCATATCTTATTCAACCGATGCGAGAAACAAGAAGTTTAAACCCAATTGATAAAATCGGTGTAACGGCTGAAGATGTGAGAATCCTTTTTATGTTACCGGGAAAACTTGCCGATTCAATTGACCAACAATATTTAACCGCGATACAACCAACGGACAATTTGATTTTTGAATACGAAAAAGCATTGATGACCGACCCAAATATTGGTGAACTTGGTGATGCAACAAAATCAGATAGACCAAACTACGGTGTATGGGTTTCAAGAAGTAGTAAAACAAAGCCAAGTAATCAAGACAACGTTAAAAAGTTGATTGATGAAGATATTTCCGGAGTTGAATATATCATTGATATTCCTTTCAAAAGGCAAATTTGTGATATTGATGCAACTTGTAAAAATTGATATATTTGAAAATACTTATATTTGTAAAACAAAACATTAATTAAATAATAAAAAATAAAAAAAATGTCAGACAAAAATTGTAATTGCGATGTAATATCGTTAGGAAACACCGGAACACCGGATTGTTCACTTATTGCAGATGTTGCCGCATTTCCTTTGTTGGATATGGCAAGATATGCAAACGGAAACCCAAAAATCAGAACTAAAACGGATTTAACCGTATTTGCTAATTTAGAACCATTACTTAATGAAGTGGACCCATTAATGAGAATCTACCCAATCGGTAAATTTGAAAATGTTGAACACAACCGTGAAGATGACGTATTTTGGTCAGCAAATAGTGGAAAACAAGCTTTCGTTAGAGAAGGATTTAAAACTTTTCAAGGTTTTATTATTAACGCACCAAGAGAATTGACTGCAAAGTTAAATTCAAACGCTTGCCAATCTTTCGGATTTCACTTTATTGATGATTCTAACCAATTGGTAACAAAAAAAGGACCAAGTGCAACACAATGTAAGCCGATTTTAATTGACCCGGATACGTTTAGAACAAAGTATGTTGAAGCAACTAATGATGCTCCGGCAATGTTAATGCTTTCTTTCCAATGGAAATCAACCGAAAAAGATTCTGATATTACAGTTATTGGTGGTTTAGACTATACCGGAAGCGATTTATACGGTTTGCTTGATGCGGATGCTGTTTATTCTTCAATTTCTGCCGCTGGATTTACTGCAACAATCACAACAAGTGCTTACGGTACTGCGGTTGAAGGTTTAATATTTACCGATTTCACTCTAAATGAAGTTTCACCAACACCGGGAGATATTACTTCAAATATTGCTACGATTCAAGAAACAAGTCCTGGAGTTTATGAGTTTGTTTTTAATGTTGCTGAAACTCCGGGTGATGTTTTAAGATTATCGGCTTCTAAAGATAGATTTGATTTCGCTGAAATGTCAGATGGAACAAATGATATAATTATTCCTTAATGAAAGTTAAAATGATATACGGCATCCAATTCAATGTGGATGCCGTTAAATCAATGTCGCTTTCGAGGTTCAAGGAACTTTATAAAGCGAGGTTCGGAGATAACACAGAAGGTGTTTATTACGAAATAAGCGGAAAAGTTAAAAAGGAAAAACCAAAGAAAAAGAAAAAAGAAGAAGCACCGGAGTAGGTGCTTTTTTTGTAATATGGAACTGTTAAAAAAAATAGCGAATAATTTTATTGCTTTAGATTCAAAGGAAATATTATTTCGCACCGTTTCAAACAATCCACAACTTGAAAAACTTGCAATTAAATTAAATCAAGATAGACAATTGAAATTTGGTTTGACCGCTAATGATGATTATCTTGGTGATTATTCAAAAACTTCAGTTGAGGTTTACGGAAAAGAACCCGGACCGATTCAACTTTATGAAACCGGTGCTTTTTACAAATCTTTTCAAGTTATTTTGTTGGATGATGGTTTTTTAATTGATGCGGATGGTATGAAAACAGACGAATCCGGACAAACAACAAACTTATTTACAAAATACGGTCAAGACATAACCGGATTGAATGATGAAAATTTAACTATCTTTATAGCTGCATTAAGGCCAAAAATTGCTGATGCTATAATTAGAAGAATATTTTTGTAATGTTTTTTAAAAAGTTAGAGTTATACACAACAATTGAAGATTTGCCGATTGGTAATTTTCAGCGAATAATGAAGGAAGGCGATTTAAAATATATGATTTACAAAGGAAAGTTTAAAAAAAAACACCTTCCAAAACTTGAAAAAGCTTGGATTGATTGTTATAATCAGTATTTGCAAACCTTCGGATTGAATAAAATGTATTTATTGGTCCTGGAGCAAGAAGAAAAGATTGCTAAATTGATTTGTGACCGTTGGATAAAAGACTTGAAACATTTGAACGGTGTTATTAAACACGAAGAGCAAGTGTTGAAACAAATGATATTGCCGACAAAAGGAGTTAAAAAATCATTTGAAGAAGATTTGGCAATTATTCAGAAACACAACGGTTTTGTAATTGACCCAAAGAAAACAAGTGTAAAAATGTTTTTTACCTATGTTAAGATGTTAGAAAAAGAAGCAAACGACCAAAAAGTTAGAAATGCCACAAAAGATTGAAAATAAAGATATATTTAGTCCGGATTTTTTAGAACCGCAAAAGAAAAGTTTTAAAGAAATCATTGAATTAATCAAGTTAATGGAAGCAGAAATGAAAGATGTTCTGAAGGTCCAACAACAAATGGTTAAAACTTCCGATAAAAAAAGCGTTGAAGGATTAAAGAAAAGACAAAGGGCCGTTCAATCTGTTAATCAAGTTTCAAAAGAAATGTTGAAATTAGAGAAACAAAGAAAAGCAGCTTCGGCGCAATTACAACTTGCAGAAACAAAGGAGGCAAAAGCGGTTGCAGCAACAAGAATTGAATTAGCTAGAAAAAAGAAAGCGGTTAAAGATGAAATTTTGGCTGAAAAAGGTTTAATAGGTGAATATCAAAAACAATCTGCACGATTAAACGATTTAAGAAAAAAGTACAAAGATTTAATATTAGTACAAGGAAAAGAAACACGCGAAACAAAAAAGCTAAGAAAAGAAATAACAACACTTGACACAAAGCTTAAGCAAGTTGATGCAAATGTTGGCCAATTTCAAAGAAGCGTTGGAAACTATGGAAAAGCATTCGGAAAAGTTACCGGTGTTTTGAGGAATTTAGGTTTGGCCGTTGGCGGTTTAGCAATATTTAAAAATATAGCCACAACAATCAAAGAATTTGACCAATCAATGGCAAATCTTTCTTCAATAACCGGAGCAACCGGAAAGGATTTAGATTTCTTTAAAGAAAAAGCAATTGAACTTGGAAGTAGTACAACGCTAAGTGCTAACCAGGTCGCCGAAGGTTTCAAACTTATTGCAAGTGCAAAACCGGAATTATTAGCTGATGCGGAGGCATTGGCTTCAGTAACTGAACAAGCAATTATACTTGCCGAAGCAGCCGGTATTGATTTACCAATTGCGGCTGAATCTTTAGCATTATCATTAAACCAATTTGGTGCCGGTGCGGATGAAGCATCAAAGTTTATTGATGTTCTTGCGGCCGGTTCTAAAAAAGGTGCCGGAGATATTAACTTTTTGAACGGTGCAATGTTAAAAGTTGGTGGTGCTGCTGATGCCGCCGGACTTTCATTTGTTGATACGGTTGCGGTTCTTGAAACACTTGCTCCGGTTTTAGGTACCGGAGAAGAAGCGGGAACGAAATTCAGAAATATATTAGCAAATTTACAAAAAGAAGGTTTTGGATTTGCAAGTGGTCAATTCAACATTAATGAAGCTATTGCGGAAACAAACGAAATGTTAAACGCAATTCAAGACCCGGCAGAAAAAGCAGCAAGAAGAATTAAATTATTTGGAAAGCAAAATGATGCGGCCGGTATTCAGTTATTAAATAATACAAAGGCGTTGGAGGATTTCCAAGTTAGTTTGGCTGAAAGCGGCATTGCTTTAGAGCAACAAAGAATAAATAATGATACTTTGCAAGGTTCATTAAAGGCTTTATCAAGTGCTTGGGAAGGAATAGTTTTAGGTTTTGAAAATGGAACCGGTGTTTTTGCCGGTGTTAAAGATATTTTATTTGCACTTGCAAGGAATTTAAAAACAATTATTAAATTTGTTGTTGCGGCAACCGGTGTTTTTTTATCTTATAAAGCCGGAATAATAGCAACAAACATTGCAACAAAACTTGCAGCAGCCGGTCAAAAATTGTTTGCAATTGCAACCGGAAAAGCAACATTTTCAGTTAAAGCATTTAGTACCGCATTAAAATTAAATCCAATTGGTTTGTTTGTAACTGTTCTTGGAACGGCAATCACCGCAATTTCACTTTTTGGAAAAGGAGTTGACCAAGCAGCGGTAACACAAGAAAGATATAACAAAGGACTTGAAAAAGGAAATGAACTTGGAAAAGAACAAGTTGGAATTTTGCAAGAACAAATTGCTGAACAATTTAGGTTAATAGGATTACAAGAAGAAGCCGGAGATTTAACTTCAGTTGAAGCAAAAGAGGCTAAACTTGAAGTGTTAATGGATAATAGAATGACCGCGCAAAGAGCTATTGAAGAATCACAAAAAAAAATTAACCATTTGACAAATCGTTATCTTCAGTACACTAAAGATATTTTAACGGCAGAAGAAAGAAAAACATTAAGTTTTACAGAACAAGCAGCATTGGAAAGAGAAAGACGAAACCGCGCTTCTGAAACGGTTGCGATATTAACCGAACAACAAAAAGAATTTAAAAAAGGTCTAAAAGAAATTAAAAATCAAGAAGCAGAGTTAACAGTTGCAAAGAAAAATCAAATTGACGAAATAGCAGAAAAAGAATCCGCAGCACTTAAAAAACTTGCCGCAGATAGAAGAAAAGAATTAAGTTTATACAGAAAAAGATTAGAAGATTTACAAGATGCCGCGATTGTTTCCGGGTTTAAAAGGGAATCACAACAATTAAAAAGAAAATTTGAAAGAGATATTGCCGCAATAAAAGGAAATTCACAAGTTGAAATTGATTTACGAAAGGCTTTAGAGGATGCACTTCAAAAAGAACTTGAAGAATTGAGAGAAAAATATGAAGCAAAAGAAGAACAATTGAGGTTGGAGGATTCAAGAAAAAAGAAAGAGCATAGAGAAAAACAAAATGATGAGGCGTTGGCAATTGATGAACAATATTTTAATGATATTTATAATGAACAAAAAAAGCAATTAGAAATAAGAGCAAAAACAGAAGAAGTTGCCGCTTCTGAATTTTTGAATATAGAACTTGACCGGTTGATTGCTGAATTGGAATTATTAGAAATTTACGGAAAAGACACAACCGACAAATTAAAAGAAATTGCGGATAAAAAGCACCAAATTCATTTGGCAAATCTTGATGAACTTGCAAAGGCTGATGCAGATGCACAAAAGAAAAAAGATAAAGCGGATGCAAAAAGATTGAAGCAACAACAAGACCAATTAAACGCATTAAAACAATTTTCACAAAAAGCAATTGAAATTTCAAATGCGAAAACAGATAAAGAAATTGAAAACATTGATAAAGAAATTGCAGCGAGTAAAACAAGACAAACCGAACTTCAAACACTCGCGGCGCAAGGTAATTTGACCGCTGAACAATCGGTTAGTGCTGAAATAAAAAGAGAATTGGAGTTGGAAAGACAAAAAGAAGCGTTGGAAAAGAAAAAAGCACGAAGGCAAATAATCATTGAAGGCCTTGATTTATTAAGTTCAAAAATTGATTCCGGTCAAAAAGATGCGGTTACTTCAACTTTAAATGATATGACGCGACTATTGGGTGCTTTAGCGGCCCTCCCTGGATTCATTGATGGAACAGAAACAACCGTTGGTGAAGCACTCGGAAAACCACAATTAAACACCGGAACAGATGATTATATTGTTCGGGTTGATGGTGCTGAAAAAATATTAAATCCTTCAATGAGTGCAAGAACCGGAAATATGACAACCGAAGAAATAACACGCGCGGCTGAAATGTATTCAAGCGGAATGTTTGACCAAAACGTTTTAATTCATCCACAAGTTGCGGCATTAAATCAACCGTTTCAAAATAGCAAAGAAATATTGAAAAAATTTGATAGTTTAGAATCAACAATTAAAAACAAACCGATTCTTTCAGATTTGAAATTTGATGATTTGCAAAAAGCTTTGGTTGTAACGGTTGAACAAAACGGTGATTTAAAACGCGCACATTATAAACTAAAATAGAATGGCTATTGAATTAATATTGAACGGTGATAATTCTTCAGAAATTAAAGAACTTCACGACCTTGAAATTCTTGCAAGTGTTGAAGAAGGAAATGTCAATGCAAGAATAACAACCGACCAAATCACTTTAGTAAACAATTACGCGAAATTAGTTCGTGATTATATTTCCGGAGGTGCAAACGGAACAACTGAAGGCATTTTCGAGGGTTTACCGCTACAAATACAAGAAAACGGTGTAAATGTATTCGATGGTTATTTGGACTTCTTAAATGACTTTGAAATTGTTAATCCAACAACGGTTAAAAGTAGAATAAAAAAACACGATGGAAACAATAATTTCCAGGACCGCGCAAACGGTTTAACTTTTGGATATTTAGACGAAATTAATTTAATTGGTACAAATGACTATTTATCTATTCCTTACATAATAGAAAAAGAATTTAATTTTGTTGAATTTTCTTTTATAGCTTTTCAGATTTACGCAATTTCAAGAGATTTGCAAACACAAATAAGAGTTACGGCACAACAAGCGGCAAACTTGGTTGGCTTAATTAGTTCGGTAAACGCGGCCGGTGGTGCGGTTGCACTTGGGGTGGCACAAGTTGCATTGAATTTGGTATTTTCCCTTGCGTTGGTTATTATATTAATTAATTTGTTAATCGATTTAGTACGGTATATTTTCTCCCCTATTAAATATCACAAAGGAATTAGGTTGAAAAGATTAGTTGAAATTGGATGTTCTTATTTAGGATATTCATATAATTCAACAATAAATGATTTACCGGATGTTGTTATTATTCCAACAAAAACCGGCATTGACAAAGATTCTCAACAAAATAGTATTATTAACGCAATTCCAATAAATCAACCCGGTGTTGGTTATCCTTCCGCTTCGGATTTTGGTTATACACTTGGTGAGGTTTTTGAATTGATTAATAAATTATTTTATGCTGAATTTACTATTAAAAATGGTGTTGTTGAGCAACACGTAATTGATTCGTCTTGGTGGTTACAAAATAGCACGTATGTTTTACCGGACATTTTACAAGAATCAATTGTAACAAATGCAAATGAATTGATTTCTGATAAATTAATTACTTTTAAAACTGATGCAAAAGATATAAATAGCTTTGAAAATTTCCTTGGTCATACATACGAAATCAGAACGCGACCAATTTCAACTTCAGATAATAGAAATGTTTTAATGAATGGATTTAGTAGGATTGATATTCCTTATGATTTGCCAAATAGAAAAAACAAACTAAATAGCTTTGAAAATTTTGCTTTTCAATTATTGGATAAAGTTGACGAAATAATAAACGTTTTTATTCAATTGGCTTATAGTTCACTAGGAACTCCGCAAACGCCACCGAGCAATTTAACCGGCTTTATTTCTCAAAGAATTGGATGTAATATTATGGAAACAGATTATTTGAACGTTCCAAAAATTATGAAATTAGACAGTAATTTAAGACTTCCGGTAAATCAAAGAACTTTGTGGTCCGCAAAATATTTGTATAATCTTTATCATTCAAAAGGTAGTTTTGTTTTAAACAACTTCGGAAATCAATATTATATTTACAAAAGTGTTCGAGTTCCTTTTGGTTTTGAAGAATTTAACCAATTAACACAAAATTCGTATTTTTACAATTCAAACGGTGATTTGTGTAAATTGGAACAAATTTCTTGGAATGTCAGCCAGGATTTTGCGTTGATTGATTATAGAGTGAAAAAAAAATACACAACTAATTTAGTTGAAGAATACATTGAAGAAGCCTAAAACGATGAAAGAAGAAGAAATTTTAAAAGACTTTGAAAAAACAACAAGTGAAATGCTTGATAGTTTACAAACTTTTTTGCCAGGAATTAATAAGTTGAAAAACTTAATGGATAGTAAATTGACCCATACGCAAAAAGAAGTGATTGATGAATTTTCAAAAAAGGCTGAAGGATTAGATATTTCAAAGCTAACAGAATTGAAAGAAGAATATTTAAAAAAAATAAATAATGGCGTTTAGATTAGTTGGCACAGAATTTTTTAATCAATTCAATAACGGTGAAGCGTTGGACCAAAATCTAACCGATTTCACAAAGAATTTAGTTGGAAATGTTACCGATAAAATGAGAACGCGGCAAACGGTTGCCGTATCTTGGACCGCACAAAGTAATTCAACAAACACTTTTGATGTTTCCGGAAACACATTAAATCAATTGACCGGTAGTTTTATCGGTGCTGGGTTTGTTGTTGGTGATATTATTTCTCTTTATGACAATGTTGGAACGGCTTTTGTCTTTACTGATAGAACAATTACTTCAATAAGTGCAACGCAAATTGTTTTCAATGGTGCTTCAGTTCCAACGGTAAGTTATCCGGATGCGAAATTATACGGAAAAACACCGCTTGAATCTTTACGTTTTCGATTTGGTTTAATTGAGAATAATGAACCAACAAACTATGTTTCAAAAATTGATGGTACTGCGGAAAATTCTTTTTCGGCTGATGGTGTTGGTTTTGATACCGGTGGCGGTGTTCGGTCATTAACTCCGGTAACATTAAACGCTTCAACCGGTGTAAATTCTTGGAAAGAAGATTTTGGAAGTGCAACAGTTGCTTTTTTGTCAACCGGAACGCAATTAGAAGATTATGAACAAGTATTTGAAATAAATCACTATTTTACAATATTACCTTTCTTCCTGGATGGTGAACTTTCAAACATTCAGAATCTTATTCAACCGGCATTATTTACTTCAACAAACACTTTGAAATATGTTTATGATGCGCAATTCAATACAAGTTTATCGAATCCAAACGGCACAAAATCGGCAACGGTTGACAATTGGCTTGGTTCGGTTGGTTGGTTAAATGAAAGTTTGAACGGCAATCCAAATCGGTATTCTGTTATTAGTTTAGTTTACACGAATCAAGATACTTTGCAAGTTGAAAATCAAGTAAACGCGCAACAAAAAACAAAAGTTGAATTTAATTTGCGTTCTTTAGATAATAAATTTACAACGAACACAAATGTTCAAGTTGGTATTGCTATTCTTCCAAACGCTTCAGATTATCAACAAAATTATCAAACAATAGAGGAAAATTTTATTATTGACAACGCTTTTACAACGGTTGATTTACCTTTCATTGATAGTTCAATTATTACAAATTATACGGCCGTTTTCAATGGTGCTGGTAGTGTTTCAGTTGCCTTTGATGTAGATTATTTAACGGCTATTGAACCGCTTTTGGAAAATAAAAATTATTTGATTTGGTGTTCAACTTGCGATGAAACGGCAAACGCCGGAGGAACGGACCGCGTTTGTTTAAAGGTTGATACGCAATTATACGATTATAACCCGGATGTTGAAGATTTAATTTTTATTGATACAATTAACCATTTTCCGCATAATATAAACGACAATGTGTTAGCTGATGGATTTGATGATTATAAAGGATGGGTTGAAGATGGCTTTGAAATTGTTGCACCGTTTCAATTAAATAATGATTTATCGGCTGGATTATCAAGTTTATCGGTTCATTTATCCGCTTGGAATCCTTCAACAGATGATAGATTTGATTTGCAAAGTTATAATTATAGTTTATCCGGCGGTGTTTTGGTTAATCCGCCCGGTTTAAATCAGTATAAAATTTACAACATCAACACAACACGCGGCTTTAATTTAGTTAATGGAAGTCAATTCAATAACGCGGTTTTAACAACGCAAGGTCCAGGATTAAGAGGTTTAATAAACGTTATTGATTATGAATTAAGGCTTGGAATAAAAGCAAATTTTGAAGAATGGATTTCACTACCCGGTGCAAATACTGTTTTTTATGATGCTAACGAACCGAATAATGGATTAAATTTAAAAGCAAGTAATTATTCTTTAAAAAACGGTTATGAATTAGTTGTTTTTATTGATGCGGTTGCAGCGGTTGTTGTTCAGAATCCGCCTTTATTTATTCCAACAAATGTTTTTACTAGCTATCAATTTCTTTCGCAACCTCACGCTTATTATGATTATGATTTGGATGCGAATGTAACTCCCGATTGGAGTGTTGAAATAATTACGCTTGATGAAAACGGTGCGAACACTTCCGGAATTATTGAAACTTCGATTAATACAACGGTAAAAGCAATATTTACACCGTTAAGTGGTTCAACTAATTTAACAAATCCTTACGGAATAATCCGATTAAATCAAAGCGGTGGCAACATTCAAACGATTTTTGAACTTTCTTCAATTCGTGAAAGCATTGTTGGAAATCCTTTAATTCCTTTGGTTGGTGAAAATTACACAAAATTAACTGATGATAATTTAACGGTTGTTTTGGAATGTTTAATTGAAGGTTCAAGCTTGGATGCTTCTTTAAATTATGATATTTCTGCAACCTTGCGTGATGATACCGGTGAAATAGGAATTGAAACGGAATTGGGAGTTTTAATTGAAACCGAATTAAATGATATAATAATAATTGAGTAAATTTGTAACAATATGAGTATTAAATATAGCGGAATATTAGCAGCGGACGAAGTAACAAGTGCCGGTGATGATGACATAATAGTTTTAGCAATTGTTGATGGTGTTTCGCCAACCGGCTACACGACAAAGGCAATAAAAAAGAGCAATTTAATTGCTTCAGTACAATCAAAAGCCTTTATTGGTTTGATTGGTTCGGTTACCGTTGCTTGGGATTATTCTTTAGGATATAACGCGCAAATTACAATGAGTTTTGACCGAACATTATTAGAACCAACAAATGTCAATGATGGTGATTATGGAACTTTAGTAATTACGCAAGATGCCGTTGGCGGTTGGAATTTAACACTTCCGGCTTCATTCAAAGTTGTTAACGGTGGCGGTGGTGCAATAACACTTTCAACCGCACCAAATTCAGTTGATACAATTTCTTGGGTTAAAAAAGGAAGTGATTTTCTTGTAACTTTAGGATTAAATTTCACTTGATGAATAATTTAGTTATACCATTTCGCGCAAATATGGGTGTTCAAACAACACCGCCTTTTGTTAATACCTATTCGCTAGATTTTAATGGAGTGGATGACTATGTAGATTGCGGAAATAGCGCGGCATTAAAACCAAACATTATAACGGTTAGTTGTTGGATAAAAGGTTCTGCAAATTCTGCTTTCACTAGAATAATTAGCCAAGATGGACCAACCGGAGGAGCGGATGCATACGGTTTTTACGTAACTACTGCAACAAATAAAATAGTATTCGCAATAAAAACAGATGTTACCGGAACAGTTACAAGTGCAACGAGTGGGGTGGTATTAGATAATAATTGGCATCATTTAGTTGGTACTTACGATGGTAGTGAAGTTATATTGTACGTTGATGGGCTTGCTGTTGGTAGTCCTTCGCCTGGCACATCTGTTTTAAGTTATGGAAGTGGCAATTTAACTATCGGCTGTTTTTCAGAGCCAACATCATTGCCGAGTTTTTTATTCAATGGTAACATTGACGAAGTTTCAATTTTTAATTCTATTATTCCAATAGGAGATTTATGGGATGGTAGCGGTGCGCCAACAGACTTAAGCCTTTTATCAACACCTCCTTTAAATTGGTATCGTATGGGTGACAACGGTTCTTATAAATCTCCACAATGGTTACTACCTTCAAATGAGAATAAAGACAAAGCATCGAATTATTCATTTTCATTTGATGGAGTGGATGATTTTGTTGATTGCGGCAATCCAACAGACTTACAAATAACGGGAGCTTTTACTTTATCCGTATGGACAAAATTAGATTCAACCGTTGGGGTTCAAAGTTGTGTAATTTCAAAAGACAATGGAACATCAGAAAGAGCATTCTCATTTTGGGGTAAGATTGTAGACAAACCCGTATTTTATGTTTGGAATGGAGGAACAAGCTACAATGTTGGAGGAACAACTAACATAGCAGATGATACTTGGCACCACGTAGCGGTTGTTTATGTACCTTCAACTTCTATAAGAATTTATGTGGATGGAGTATTAGAGGGAACGAATACAACAAGCATTCCCGCAAGTATTAACAATGCTCTTTATAATTTTAAAATAGGTGAATTTGCAAATAGTTTATTCGAGTACAAAGGCTTAATGGATGAGGTTTCAGTTTTTGATTCAGACCAAAGCGCAAACATTGCTACTCTTTATAATAGTGGCACCCCGACAACTTTACCAAGCGGAGCAGTAGCACATTGGAGAATGAGTGAAGATGCTTCATTCAACGGTACTGATTGGAATGTTCCCGACCAAGTAGGAAGTAATGATGGCACATCTAATGCAATGACAATAGAAGACAGAGTAGGCGAAGCACCTAATTCAGATAACAATGCTTTATCTTATAATATGGACTTAGTGGATAGAGTAACAGACGTTCCAACATAATTTTAAAAATATAAAAATGCACAATACAAAAACATACGCAGTAATTAACCTTTCAGATATTAGCTTAATTGACTTTACACAAATAGCTCAAAGTTCAGCTTCTACAATTAGAAAGAGTTTAGACAATACTCAATTTGTTATTAAATGGGAGAACGGTTATACTCCAACTTTTATTACAGATGCTTCTGTTATTCCAGTTGGTACATACGACCACCACGCTATACTAGAATTAATGGCAACCGACAAATGGAGTGAAGAAATAGAAGAATAAAAAAATGGCAATAATTCAAAGAGTACCCGGAACAAGATTGATGCCTTTAAATGGAATGGCAAGTCAATTAATCACGCAAACTTTAGATTCTGAAGCGGCAACCGTTCCAACAACTTTAGTGTCTGAATGTGTTGGTGCGCTTCCGGTGTTCGGTGATTTATTTTCTGATGATTTACAAAACAATGATTTTTCTTCATTCTTGACTTTGCAATTTCCCGGAAGAACGGTTGAATTTTTTTTACTCGGTGAAAATTGTGAAGAAATTGCACAATTAAATGATATAACTTACGGCACTTATTACCCAACATTTTCTTTCCCTATAAGTCAAGGCTATACATTTTTTCAAAGTGTTTACGTTGGTTATAAATTAGAATGGCAAAAAGTTCTTCAAATCAATGGACCGGGAACTTACAAAATAAAACAAAAAACAACTTTTCCGGATTTGACAATTGAAGAAGAATGTAGTTGTTTGTTTGAATTATGCCAATATTCAAATTCTTTCGCAAATGAAACGGTTAGAATTGAAACAACACAAAATGGTTATATTATCGGTCAAGGTTTAGATTATACAAACATCAATTGGAAAGAACAAATCCGGATTCCTGGATTCTTCGGAAACAAACAACGAAGATTGGAACAAGATAATTATTTGGATAAAAACAGACGAACAACACAAATTCAAGATTCATTAATTCACGAATTTACTTTAGAACCTTATTTTTGGCCGCATTGTTTACGCGATGAAATTGATTCAATTTTACTTGCAAATGAAATTTTGATTTCTGATTATAATTTATCAAATACAGATGATTTGAAAAACATTTCAGTTATTCCAACGAGTATTGAAACGGAATATTTCGGTAAATCTAACAAAGCAGCGGACGAAATTAAATTCGAAGAAAGAAGAAAGAACCGCGTCAAACGAAATGTGAAATAATGGAAACATTGGAAGGTTGTATTTTAAGCTATGCAAAAGAATTTGTTGGTCAAGAAGAAATTCCAGGAAACAAAGGTTTTAAAAACAAAGATTTTGACGCTTTAATGCGGCATTTCACAACATTCAAAAACGGCCACGCTTGGTGTGTTTATTTTTGTTGGTTATGTTGGCGATTAAGTTATGATGATTTTGCAGAAAGTTTTAAAGTTGCAAATGAAGAATTTTATGGTGGTGCGGTTAGAACATTTAGACATTTCAGAGAAATCGGCTGGACCTCAAAAACTCCGGAAGTTGGTTCAATTGCTATTTGGCAAAAATACAGAAATGGAAGTGCTACGGCATACGGTCACGCGGCAATTGTTGAATTTTGGGATGAAAAATATTTATTTACAGTTGATGGAAACACAAATGACAAAGGCGGTCGCGAAGGTTATATTGTTGCAGATGGTAAAAAAAGAAGTTTAAGTTTTGAAAAAAGAAAAAACGGATTAGTTTTAAAAGGATTTATTCACCCTAAAATTTAGAAAAATGGAAAGATTATTCAAAAGTGGAATTGTTACAACTATGATTGGATTAACAATTTTATGTGTTGCAATTGCTTTGTATATCAGCAAAAATCATACAGAAACTGAAGCCGGTGCCGTTGGTGCTTTGGCTTTATTATTATTGCGTTCAAAAGATAGTTTAATTGGGTTAGGTCCAAAGAAATGAAAAAGCTTGATTTAATAGCTTTATTGTTGCTTGGAATTATAGCCTTGTCGCTTATTTTAAGCCTATTTAAAAGCACTTCAACAACTATTGAAGGGTACACACAACAAGAGGTTGAATATTTGCTTGAAATACAATCTTTGAAAAATGATAAAAAACTTTTAAATTATGAAATCGAAAGGTTTAAAGACAAAATTATTGCTGATAGTGCTTTTGTTCACAATGCTACTAACAACCAAATCGACAGTTTATTCACAGACTATTTTAAATGATAGTTTAAAATGCTTTACGTATGAACAAGCGCGGCAAATAATAACCGATTTGCGACAATTACCAATAAAAGATTCGATTATTCACCGGCTTAATTCAGTTGTGAAAATTGATTCTGCAATTATTGAAAGCCACGAAATTGTTATTGAAAAACAAGGCCGCGAATTGATTGATAAAAGGGCCAAGATTTCAAGAATGAAGAAAAATCGGAAAGTTTTAATTATATTTGGCGCAATCTTAGGAGTTAGCACGCAACTCTTATTTTAAGCAAACAAATGAAAAAACGGTTAAGAATAACGGATGAAGAAGCGGAAATTTTAGGCTTAGAAATCAAAAAAAAAGAAGGAAATCGGAACGCAAAATATACGGTAAATGATGAACAGTTAAAAGAACTTTACATTTATCGCGGTTATGACCCGGCATTAATTGGTGAATGTATTGATAAAGGTATTTCACCGGAAAAAATCCGACATTATTGGCATAAATCGGAACACTTTTCTTTAAACATTCAAGAAGAAAAACAAGACCAAACGGTAAAAATTGGAGAAGTATTCGATTCAATTATTGAAAAGTATTTAAATAACTTTAAACCTATAATTCGAACCAAACCTTCACCGACAACAAATAAGGCTTTAAAAGTTACCATTACCGATTCTCACGTTGGAATGAACCCAAATCCAGGAAACAATTCTTTATTTCAATACGAATATAATTCTGAAATTTATAATCAATCAATTGAAAAGGTTTATAATAGTATTTTAAAAGAACACGCAACTTTTGGAACTTTCGATTTATTACTACTTGATGATTTGGGTGATTTGGCGGATGGTTGGAATGGTTACACAACACGCGGCGGTCACAATTTACCGCAAAATATGAGTAACGCTGAAGTGTTTGAAGTTTGCGTTGATGCTTATGTGAATTTAATTAAATCATTGGTTGAATCAAATGTTGCAAAAAAAATAATTTTGCGTTGTGTTTGCAATGATAATCACTCCGGTGATTTTGCATTGATAATAAATAAAGGTATTCAGAAAATAATCAATTTAATGTATAGCAAAGATATTGTTGAAGTTGATATTTTGGAAAGATTTATTGAACATAGAACATACGGCGACCATTGTTTTATTTTAACACACGGCAAAGATAAAGAACAAATGAGAGGCGGCCTTCCGATTGTATTAAACGACAAAGCTATTAGATTAATTACTGATTATATTGAACACTACGAAATTAATTCAAAATTTATACACGTTGAAAAAGGTGATTTACATCAAATCGGTTATCAACGAACAAAAAAGTTTGATTATAGAAATTTTATGAGTTTCGCACCTCCGAGTTCCTGGATTCAGCACAATTTCGGTGATTCTTATTCCGGTTATTCAATCCAAGTAATACCAAAATTTAACAACGAGATTTCACATACTGATTATTTTATTGAATACGATAAGAGAAAGTAAACAAAATTGTTTACATTTGTGAAATATGTTCTTCATATATTTGTTTTTTAGTTTAGGATTTCCCGGTGATTGGCCGGGATTTCTGCTTTTATACAAAAAAACTTTAAAAAAACTTTCGTTCTGAAAGCCTTATAAACATTGACTTCTTAAAAACAATCTATATTTTTTTATATTTTTCTTCGTAAAAGTTTGGAAGTAATACATATAATTTTCTATATTTGTTTTAACAAAGACAGAAACAAACACAAAAAACAAAAATTATGAAAAACGAAACAATTACAATAGAAACAGAATTGAAAAGAAGAATGGATTTAGTAAATGATTTTAACTTTAGAAAAATGTGCGCAAAACATTCTAAAGCAATCGGAATAACTCCAAAAGAATGGAATGAAAACAAAGCTATTATAATAATGAAATTCGCTAATGATTTTTGTTCATTTGAAAACACTAAAAACAAAGCATAAAAAGAAGGGGGTGAAATTCCCCCATTTATAAACAACTAAAAACAAACAAAATGAAAGAACTTAAAAAACTATTAAGCCAGGTTGAAAATTTTAAATCACTTGGCTACGAACCGCATTATTACCAATGGCATACTAAAAGAATTATTGAACTTAAAAACAAATTGAAATGAATTTATTATTAGAATCCTTAAAAGAATTATTGGCAGACGAACCAAAATCAATTGGCTGCATTTTTATAAACGAAAAAGCAATTGTTTATCTTGAATATTCAGCGGTTGATTGGAGTTATGCGCTACACTTTAAAAATGAAGATTTGTTGGAAGTTGAAATGATTGAAAAATATGAAGGAATAAATGTTTTGTTTGGTGAATCAATTGGAACGGACCGCGACATTCTTAATGAAATTTGTTTTGAAATTCATCCAAGTATTATTGAATATAAAAAAGAACTTTATTAATATGAAAAACAAAAAAACACTTTTATCTTTTTGGGATAATTTCAACACCGAATTATATTACAAATACTTAAAACTAAAAACAAAAACAAATGAAAACATTAAACGACCTTAAAAAAACAATAAAAGAATCAAATGTTGAAGAATATACAATTCAACAAGGCATTGCTTTTAAAGATACATTTACAATTCAGTTAACAACGAAAGAAGTTTTTTCAATGCCGGTTGGATACAATGTAACATCTTTTTCATTCGCCGGACTTCCGGAATCAAAAGCAATTATTTCATTCACCGTAAATTTTTAATTATGAAAGTAGGAAATAAAATTAAACAACTAAAGAAAGAACACAAGGTAACACGCAAGGAAATTGCAAACGCTACTAAAATTGATGTTCTTACAATTAAAGCAATTGAAGAAAGCAACAACGGTAATTTATCCAGGATTAAAAAGATATTTTTATTCTTTGGATATGATGCTGAAATTGTACTAAAGAAAAAATAAATATATTTTTTTATTGTTTTATGCTTGTTTATTAAATATATTTTTTTATATTTGTATCAACAAACAAACAAAAACAAATATTATGAAAGCAACTTTAAATTTTCAAACAATAGAACAAGCTGAGAAATTTGCATTAGCATTTAGTAGAAAAACTTTAGGTGGTCATATTGTATCTAATACAAAAGTAACTGTATTTAATATTGGTAAAGATGAAAAAATATTTATAGATAATTATATTAATAAACTAAACAACTAAAAAACAAAACAAATGAAAACTATTTATCAAAAACTTGCACAAGCAAAAAAAGAAATCGGTGCAATTTCTAAGGATTCAAAAAATCCATTTTACAAATCAAAGTATTTCGATATTAATCAACTATTGCAACACGTTGAACCGGTGCTTGAAAAATATGGTTTGATGGTTATGCAACCAATTATTGAAGGAAAAGTTGTTTCACTTATCATTGATGTTGAAACCGGTAATGATTGCCGAAGCGAAATAAGTTTAACAGATGAACGCGACCCACAAAAAATTGGTTCACAAATTTCATACTTTAGAAGATATACACTTTCTTCACTTTTATCTCTCCAGGCTGAAGATGATGATGCAAACAAAGCTATTCCAAAAAAACCAACTGCAAAGAAAGTTTTCACAAAAACTGATGCGGATGGTGAATTTTTAAAAGGTACTGATGCAAGTGAATTATCAAAGAAATACATTATCACAACCGAACAAATAAACAAATATAAATTACTAACTAAAAACAAATAAAAATGAAAACATCACTTTATCAAATCGAAACTGAACACCTTGCATTGATGCAACAAATTGAAAATGCTGAAGGTGAAATAACTGAAGAAATTGCAGAGCAACTTGAAATTAATGAAGGGCAACTTCAAAGCAAATCAATTGCATATTTATCAATTATCAAATCAAAAGAATCTTTTAACTCGCAAATTGACGAAGAAATTAAGCGATTACAAGCAATGAAAAAGCGAAACAATACACTTGTATCAAATTTAAAAAATAGGTTGTTAGATGCCGTTAAATTGTTTGGTGATTTTGAAAGCGGTTTATCTAAATTTGGAACGCGTAAAAGTTCATCGGTTGAGGTTGAAAATGTCAACGCATTACCAAAGGAATTTAAAGTTATAAAAGTAACTGAACAAGCGGATAAAGCTGCATTGAAGAAAGCAATCAAAGAAGGCCAGGAAATAGAAGGAGTTTCAATAGTTGAAAAACTAAATCTTAAAATAAATTAAAAAAAAGCGTACAATATAAATAAATAAAACAACAATTCAAAGAGTGTATAACAAGCAAAAATTAAAATTATGGAAAACAAAGAAACAAAAGAAGAAGAAAGCAACGGTTTATTATTTATAAAATTCCTTTTAGGAATGGTCGGTGTTATTTATATGATTTATGTATTAACAAAATAAACAATTAAAAATTAAAATTATGACAGTAAAAGAACTAATTGAAAATTTAAATAAGTATGATGAAAATGTTGATGTTGTTTCCGGATATATTTCAAAAAAAGGTACCTGGAATCATATGGATTTAAAAATAAAAGAAAGCCATCCGATTGGTGATAGAGATTCAGAAGATATACTATTATTATGGATTGGATGTATTGAGGATTAAAAAATTATAAACAACCAAAAATTAAAATTATGAATTTAGAAATCAAAGGAACAATTAAAACAATAGGTGAAACTATTGAAAGTGGCAAAGGTGATAAAAGTTGGCAAAAAATGTTTTATACCATTGATACCGGCGAACAATACGATAATATTATTTCATTTGAAATATTTAGCCAAGATAAAATTGAACAGTTCAGAAAATGGAATGTTGTTGGCGATAAAGTAACCGTTCATTTTAATATTAAATGCCGGGAATGGGAAGGAAAATATTTCACTAATCTTTCAAGTTGGCGATGTGTTAAGGATGTTGCAGAAACAACCGAAGCACCGCAACCAATTGAAGAAGGTGCTGATGATTTGCCTTTCTGAATTAAAGAATTTAAAAAAATAGGATTTGAACCAATAAAAACAAAAACAAATGAAAACAATTAGAAGAATACAAGACAAAACAATTGACAAAGCTTTTTCATATTTAGATGAATTACATCACGTTTTAACAATTACCGATTTTGTAAATTTGCAAAAACTTTCAACGGCACATAAGGTTTCAAAAAATTATGGAACATTATTGTTAAAAAACAATTTGTTAATTAAAACAAAAAATGGTTCTTTGCGATG
>Ga0224501_10000389_pt1 | contig 36601 bp, 25 predicted proteins | sample SF_Oct11_sed_USG_4_FD_169105 | JGI IMG/M metagenome (GOLD analysis project Ga0224501, IMG submission 169105) | Sediment microbial communities from San Francisco Bay, California, United States - SF_Oct11_sed_USGS_8_1 | ecosystem: Environmental > Aquatic > Marine > Sediment | place: USA... | reverse complement strand
GCAGTTGGTTGGACCTGTAGGTCAGTTTAGGCACTCAGAGGAGTCTGAAGTTCTAGCCCATCTAGGCATAGTCTGGTGAGAGCCATGCCCCGGAGTCAATGTGTACGCAACCAGACAAGCCCCCAGTCAGGGTAGAACAGGTGCATTCGAGTGAACGAGTTCTAATGTTCAAAAGTGCGCCCGAAAAGCGCCTTTTTACAAACCATGTACGTCGGCTGCGTCTGAAAGTGAATTCGATCATGCGAACAGAAATCTGTGCCTGAAAGTAGGCGTGCTAGTTTATACAGTGTCGATCGCTTTCTTATTCTATGGTCACATCATGGTCGCTTCTTTGTTGCACAACAGACCGTGAACAGAAGATACAACTCTTTTGTGCCTAGACACAAGATGTTGAGAGGACAACTCCGGTGCGCCCGAGACCTTTGCCTTTTTAACTATGCCTATTTGTTTGCGTGATCGCGGCTGAAATTTTTTGTCTGCGTCTGACCGAAATCATCTGAATAGGCCTATTGACAGTAAATTTTTCAATGTTTCACCACCCCGCGCAATGCCTAAATAGAAAGAAATCTTCCCACAAACTCGCTGTTCCTCCTTCCGGTGTTTGACACACCTCTAGAGACAGGACAGTTGTAGTCTTAGCTTGCGACAGGAGTTGTCCAAGTATTGAACCATGACACCGGTAAATAAATGCTTGCTTTCATTATCATAGCGCCCTGTAGTACCATTTCATTTCCATTTTCAAAAGCTGACGGCGACCGTAAGCATCTCGAAACCCGCTTACCTTTTTATGAAATTTGAGTCTTGTCAGAAGCAGTCTGAGATAATGGGAGTTCAATGGCCCAAAGTTCTCTGGTAGATGTCCCTGTAACACACAGAATGATGGCTTATTGTCAGTACATCAATCAGTGTGCGGGAATTATTCAGTTTGCTTTACCCAGCCGAGCCGCTTCCTGCAAGCATCACACTGGTTTCCACATCACCAGGATACGAAGATTGCTTGGAGTTAATCGATAAGTTTTGACTGCTCCTTTTGTTCTCGCATAATATCCTCATCATGATGGTGATGCCATCAGGTTACCAGTTTTTTCATCAGCTTTGCTTAGCATGGAGCACCACGAGTGGGTCAGTATCAGTGCCCCGAATCATAGAGAAGCTTGTTTTTGTTTTGAGCTAGAATCAGGATGTGGAGATCTCATAGTGAATGGCGGGGATTCGAAACCAGATTCTCACGATTGCAAGCCTAGCGATCTACCACCGAGCTATACCGCATTCATTCTTAAATGCTATTGTCGAGTTCGGATTATTTACCCACATTTACCAACCACCAGCGCCCCAAAGCAGGTGATGTGATATCAGACTTGGATGCGTTGGCGTTGGAGCGGAGGAAGGGATTAGTGGAAGGCACAACAGCTATGAGATGGTGGGGTGGTGATGGCATGGAATTAGGGTGGGGCTACATATTGATGGCTTCATTAGCAAGACGGCCAGCCACTACGACTTCCCGCTCCACCGACCGCATCTTGTGATTCAGAGATGGCGTCATTTGCCCCGATCATCAATCACAGCCCGTAAGAATATTTGAATACAGGAATTGACTTACCCAGACTCTGCCCAGGTCTTTAATCCATGTCAGGTATTTCATACAGTCTATGATGACGTGCGAATGCCCATCGCGCATCAGTTTATGCAGCACGTGACAGAACTTCCAGCACATAGGACCGCTGCTCTGCACCGGCAGCTTAGTGATGGTCGCCCAGAATGTGCTCGCTCCCCTCTCATGGTGTGTAGAAATGATTACGCCTGTGCAACCAGTCAAGGAGCAAAACTGATTCTTAAAGACCAAACTAGCCTTCGCTATGCACCGGTTGCCACAGTAAGTGAAACAGATACCTACACAGAAGCAAGCCAGAGAGCTGCAAATGAGTATTTCACTTCACAGACTGGCATTCAATGGACAGGGGAATGCTAATTCCACCAAGGCTGCTATTAGGCGTTCCATGGCGTGACAAGATTGGAACTTTACATTTTAAAAGCCATGGATTGTCCATAGAGTAATAAAGTCAGGATAACTATCTGGTTAATCATTTGAGGTGTGACTCCGGTAAAGGATACTGCGCACATGTTTGATCTTGGTGGGGGCATCTTCTTTATTCACAGCCTTCTGTATGCTAATAGTCTAGAACAAAACAATACATTGGCAACAATTGAAGCTGGAATTTTATATAAAAATCATAGTCAACAGATTATATTGCATGGATCATTTCCCAGTGTGCAAATTTATACAAACATACTATATAGTACAAGTGTGTATATGATACTTGAAATCCAAACACATACCGGTATCAATATATTTGAAAACTCATCTACTACCACAGCTAGTGAACTAGTAGCAAAAGAAGGTCAAATGGATCAAGGGCTAGATTGAAGGGCAAGTAGTGATAGCTTATCAGAAAGGTAGTTGATGTTATCAATGGTCCACCTACGCTCCCACCACCTATATAATACACATGCATTTATGAGTGCACTGGCTTGCACTAATCAGCCCGATCTTCACCAGAGTGTGTGACAGTTGGTAACATTGACAACATTGGTAACATTGGTGGTGTGTGCATGATACAGATAATGCAAGTAATAACTGAATAAGTATTCACTGCAATGTTACAATGACTCAGGGTTGGGAGTGATTGGTGGATTATTTTTATTAGCCCGATTATATGGCCTTTTTGCATTACCCAGCATGGAGCACCGCATAAATCTCGCATGATGATAGGCCATCCTACTGCAATCTGGTCCTCAAGTAAAACAACTAGTCATTGAATCTAACACTTCCCAATTTCCTGAGGTCTATCTACCAGTACACCAAATCAAATGGGCAGAGAGCCGTCTACCATATACTATAGCGTATTAAGAGTGATTCTCCATGACAGGACAGCTGTCAGCAGTGAGAAGGTAACTCTATACTAGGGGTTCCTTTAATCAACATTGGGTCCAAAATCAACTGAGTCGTTGTGTGGGCTAGCTCCACACCGAGTTGCCATTATGGTTCTGTCACTCGGAGACACTGGCACAGAGTCAGTTAGTCATAAATAGTCAGTAATACAGCCATTCCATGATTCAATAAGTGGACGACAACCACCATGTATCGAGAGAGTCACTGACCAAACCTTTTAGATACTAAGGAAGCAACTACTAAACCAGTACCTAGTAGTAGACTAGTAGTAAGCTAGTAAATTGGTACTAGCAGTTAACTCTCAACTTAGCCATTGAGTCAGTTGGCTTCGGATGTTAATTAAAAGGAGGCCGTCCCATAGAGTTACCTTCTCTATGGGGTGCGGGAGCGAGCGGGAAACACAGCAGATGGACTCACTGTCACTGGGCTAATTTCCGCACCACTCTTGACAAGTGACACTGACACCTGACCTGCTCTGCCATGATGATGGAGATTGGAGACAGAAAGATGACTTGAGTCAGTCCTCATAATGGTAAGGTTGGAAATAGCTAAACTAAGGTAAGTAGTAAGCAAAGCCAAGACCATCAGCGTTTGTTAACCTCAAAAGTCAAGTTCAATATTTATTTTATATAATATTACTTTACTAAAACTGACCAGAATTAGAAGTAGACCAGCCAACAACTAATGAAATATTCAGCTCTAATCTAACCCTGACTCCCAGTTTCCCAGACACTTCCACTCGTCTCAGTCGAATCAGTAACTGAGTAAGTCACTAAGTGGGTCCCACTCTGACTCTCTACTCACTCACTCAGTCACTGACTAACTCAGTCACTGAGTCAGTCAGTGACTCACTCAGAGTCAGTCACTAGACTAGAGTCTAGTCTATAGAGACCAGACTTAAGACTAGTCACTAGTCTAGTCTGTCTCAGTCACTGAGTCAGTCTGTCATTCTCACTCAGTCAGTCAATCACTCGACTGTCAGTCAGTGTCGAGACACAGACAGTTGAGTTGGAGTCGAAGTTAAACTTAAAAGTTGAAGCTTAACCCGATGTTGGAACGTACCACATTCAAGTCGTAGTTATCCCGCCCATCGAGAAAGTTCTTGCCCTTCTTTATCAAGGCGGCCATTGTAATATCCAGTCATAGAAGAACTAACAAACTCGCATACTCAATTCACTGACAAAATCACTAATTCAGTCATCAATCGTGCAACCTCTTGGGAATAGGTGCAAGACTGTAGGCCGATAAAGCCGTAAACCGGTGTAAAAGCCAGCGCATCAAACGCGTCAGAACGATGACCAACGACATTCATCGGCCTAGATACATGCAACTTTCGCTCGTAGTGTTCAGAGTTATCCTCCCCTATTAGCTGTGGACCTGTTTCGGAATTGCCCCCCTTCAAACCTACGAGACGCTTTCAACATTCTACAGACCACACCTCACCCAAGTCCTCTCTGTAGGAGATCTCCTGCTGTCTCACCCACTCCTTGACACCGCACACATAATTACACTGAACAAATTTTATATGCGTATAATTGTGCGCCTTCTCATCCACACACTAAACATTGGTAGTTATGCTGAATGGACACCGAAGATGAATGGTTTGTGACTCTTTGATGTGTAAAGGAAGAAACCAGAGAACATGTATTTACAAGAAACTGTGGGCAAATTAAGATGTACAATTTTGAGTTCTGGTACATTAGCCAATTATGGAAAGTTATTCCGAACAAGAAGTCTGTATTCACATCGGCATGTAAATGTACACTTGGTTTTATATCTGTTTATAGACTATATGTTCTTTGCAAAACAGTACAGAACACAGTATTATTAATAAAACATGAATTTTAAGAATCCAAAATTATGACCATATGCAGATACAAAGCAGTGACATCACGCTGCCCACATGTATTTACATCCCATCTCAAGCAATACGCTCACGGGACAAGGCAGCTATAAAATCATCAGGTAAGACATGTATGGCTTAGTGTCACAGTGAATATGAACAGTGTTTATGATTGGTAGGCTTGGAGCATTCAATTATTTAATTCAAAAATCATGCTAAGAGGTTGAATCTCCGCTACTGATGATATGGTCAGTCTGACAATTTGACATTTGTTTTTGGAGTTGTCTACTTCTTCTTTCCCTTCTTGCCCTTCTTGTTCTTTTGTTTGAGTGCCTTTCTAACCTTATAGGATCTCCACACAGCCTGGAATTTACAGTAGATAATTAACACCCTGCAGACACAGCTTGAGAATCAAATGCCATGACAGCTAGACAATAATTGTGATTCCCGATAACATGTGTTATTTCGGAAGTCACGGCAGATGGACAAAGCAATATCTGGATGGTGATGGAAGATTTGCCACAGGATCCATTATTTCTGAGGAGATGTTAGTGCAGTTTCTGGTGAAGCCACATGGCCTATGTAGAGTTGGCATCATGGAAGATAACCATACCCGGGGCCAACCCCGTTCCACTAGGCTACCTAGTTTTACCATAGTGTTGTCTATGAGTTCAACAGCCATGATATAAGTCAACTTTTCACTACTCGTGTTTGCCAGAGTATATTATGTAACAGAGAGAAGGAACTTATACCTGAATGGTGGTGGCAGCTTTAATCATAAGAGCAAGTTCTCTCTCAGCTGTCTCCCTCTCTTCCTTAGCTTTGTTGCGTGCCTCAGTGATAGTCTTATATTCGGTCTGAAATAATCAGCAATATGGAAACACCTCAATTCTCGCCTCTTCTACCCTACCCTGCCCTGCCCTGCCAAGTTGAGTACATAATGGCTTAGTATTTTCCTTAATTACACGTATTCATTTCACATCACCTTTGGGTAGTACATGTAAAAGTTATATTTAATTGTATTCTGGTTTTTGTTTCCAAATGTTCATCAGAGGTAATTTTTCATGTGAACACCGCTTCTACTTACGATGGTTATAATTATTACACAACGCTAACGTTTATTTCATAAAGCTCGGTGTGGTTTTTATCATACCTCCAGGGTTTTGAATCTTTCTTCCAGCTCATTGAGTTGTTTCTTTTCCTCTGTATAAACCGCATCAATCTCCTCGTACTCATCTTGCTTTTCTCCCATATCAGCATCATATTTCTGAATCCAATTCTCTACCTCTGTCTCTATCTTCCACTTACGCTGTATAATTTCAAAAAAAGCTAAATGATACTTCTGCACATCTAATAGATAGGGGGTGGACTTGTTCAATCACGTTTCATTTCCAACTGTTTTTACTTTATTTCTTATGACTTTTTTGTTGTATAACTATAACCTCTCCACACGGTTATTATAACTATTAATTATAGCGAAGTTGTCGGGTTAGATAACTACTAATTCACCATAAAACGAGATTACGGGTGGCAGCCAAGCACTTCACAATTCTCTCCGCAGCATTGTGGTTGATCCAATGCTGTCCATTTCATTAAGGTCTGTTGTTGGTTTAGCACTCAGCCAGGTATGATCATATGCACTTGGCTCTTACCCTTCTCAGATTCTGCTCTTCTTCGCGATGCTCTGTAGTCAGATTCTGCTGCTTGGCTTTCAGCTCACTGTACTCAGCCTGAAGCTTCTGTCTCTTACCCTCACTATTCTGTTTGAGAAAATAATTTTCATGCTAGCAACAGGAAGAAAGGAGCTCCACAGACTAAATAATGATAAACTGTGTATCACTGAAATCTGGAAACTTCTTTATAGTTTTCTGTTTGAGACTGACATACAGCCCATCACGTGCACGTACATTTAAAAAAGAGTGGACAATCTATTTATAATTTCCTCTTAAGCGATTTACTTTTTAGTATATGGAAATGAGAAAATGGGGAAAAAGTCAATTTCCTGACCTCAAACTGTCACATTCTAGATAGAACTTGTCTCCTTCCCAGGATCCGTCATTAAGTTTAGTGGTCAGTTTGTTATAACCTAGACACAGTGAGTGGCTGACCCAGGGAAGATAATCCCTCAGCGTGTTTTAGTACCTTGCTATCAGCGGCTTCCTGTTTATCAGCTTCAGTTTTCGTTCTCTTGATCTCCTCTTCTGTTGCCTTCTCGAGCATGTGAAGGTCATTCTACAAAAATATACTTTTAAACAATCGCTAACATATGACGGCCATTTAAAAACTAATGCCTGTCTGCTTATAGTTTCATGATTCTGCTACATAAACACATGACCAGATCTCATTCTGTTCGAGAATAGCTCACTAATTGCCCGCATGTTGGCTTCAAGAAAATCTCTGTCTGTCAATGTCCATCACCACTGCCCAGCATTTTACAAAAGCATGTCCACCCAGCTTGTAATGGGATTTTGGCTCTATGAGCAGTGAAACCACAGTGATGGCAGAACTATCGTGCGAAAATCTATCATCGTCTTCTATCCTATGCCTTTTTTCCCGAAAGAACAGGGGTGCAAAGTCTTACTTTTGATGACTTTAGGTTTACATTGTATACTTATTATTGTGATGGTGTGCATGTTCTGACACACAGGTCACACACCTCGCTGATGTCTCACCTGCAACTTTCTTATGACATCATTTTTCAGCCTGATCTCATGATCCTTCTCTTGATTGGCTCCATTTAGCTCCTCTTCCATTTTGGCGATTAAAACAGCATTGCTCCTCTCTTGGGCTGATACCTATAAGCCAAAGACAAAAATTTAATTATTTAAACTCAGAAACTTCACTCCTGCTGAAACAAATACAAAGTGTTCTGCCCTCAATGATTGGAAGAGAATAGCCACCGACCCTTATTCCATCACACATATATGAGATTCAAAACTATTGATTAATATGAAAATAACAGCTGTAATGATAGCCTAGGTGGGAAGTTGTTACCTGTGACAAATAGTGCATCTTTTCTTTCTCTTCCACTGGGGTCATCAACAATTTCTCCATCAGGATTTCTCTCAGATCATTCAGCTGACCCGTGAAGTATTGGCCTTCCCTTGATTTGGAGTTTCCCACCTCATTCAGCAGCACTGTGACCTCACCAGGATTCAGGCTCATTACTCTCATCATATTTTTGGTACTGATTTGAATCTGTAGCTCACACATGTTGATTTGAACAGTAATCTCCTCGAGCTGGTCAGAGAGGCTTCCACGCGGTGCGGACTGTATTCTTGGACGTACGGATCCACGACTCGAGATTCCACGTGACTGAGGTCGTGATGTTGGTGGCGACGGTTGTTTCACTGGAGTGGCCACACCCTCCTCTACCTCTTGACCAGCCACCTCTTGATTATCCGCTATCTTCAAACTAATCTCAGTGTGGCGCTGGTCAAGATCCAAAAACTGTTCGTAAATTTTCTTATGATCAGCCAGAACTGTTGATAGCTCAGCCCCCAGGTTTCGTGACAGTTTATCTATATTGTTCATAATATATGGAAGTGCAGAAACAATTTCGCACCTTTTTTTCGCCTCCTCTAGACAACACATTACCCTCTGTGCTTCTATGGATGATAGCTTCTTCCTGGCAGGTTCGAGAGCCCGAAGTGGATCCAGTTTAATTTTGTTTCTTCTGCTGTGCACTGTAGCGGATGACGGTTGAAAGTTGGTAGGCAACCTCATCTGGAGAGCTTCCATTGGCCTAGGGCCTTGTAATTCCGTTATCGTGCTCATATTCTACCGATCACCTTATTCCTCCTCGAATCGTATTTAGTAGAATCACAACTTATCGGTTTCAGGTTCTCGCAAGTGCCCCAAATATTGACGGAGGTGATGTCATATAACCAATAGCAACCGTCACGTGATAAATGAAGTACATATTCCTTATCGGAATTCGGAATATAGTTATAACACGACGTAATGGGATTCTGATTAGAGGTCTTTTCCAGCTTCGTGAAATACCACGTGATTCCTAGAGCCCTCCAGATGTAGGGACTCTAGGAACTCCCACTGGGTTATGAATGTGGGATGCTAGGATGTACAGCTTCGAACTAAACCAGTACAAATCATTGCAGCACCAGCAGAAGTTACACTTCAGTTGGTAACTGCTGTTGAAGACACCGTCCATGGAGAATCTGAGCATAAACCAGTCACATTTGAACAGACCGAGATCATTCACGAACGGTGAGCTAGCCTAGAACTAGAAGTGAATTGATCGATTGATCATAGAAAATGAAATTGAATGATCTACTCCAGGAACAGGTCCCGTAACTGGCGGTGTCACACTGACTGGGTAGTGAGAAACTATGTACCTCGTATTTTAGTTCCTTCGAAACCATGTACCCATACTTCGAAACTAGGTAAGGTACCCGTATTCTCGAAACCATACGTACCATGTACCCCAAAGTCGAAACCATGTTCCCAGCACCTAAATACCATATACTTAGTATACTTATAATACCCCAGAAAGTTGACAAATGAGTGGAAGAACCCCAACAATGTTTAAAGCTTAAGGTGAAGTTCTTGTCTTTTCTGTAGAACACAACAAAGAGACAAATAAAATCACTTTTGTCTTTTTCTTTTCAATCAATACTCAATTCTGTTTGCATGATCGAATTCACTTACGGATGCAGCCGAGGTACATGGTTTGTAAAATCGCGGTTTTCATGGGCACTTTCGAGCGGTGGAACTGAGAATGCCTCTGAAAGCCCCGTTTCAGACGCCAAGACCTGATCGCGCAAATACACTTGAAAATATGCTGTGATACTGGTAACTTGAATGGTCTCTCTCCTGCTTTATTGTGCTGACAAATGTCTGCTCAGGTCAAAATTGCAAAACATAAATCGGAATTCGTCATTCGCGACAAAAATTTTGACGAAACTATCTGTAATTTTACTCAAGTCATGAGTGTTAGTTGTGAACACGCAGTCCTCAGTGACGGGTACCGGGTGGCCTTGACCCGTCTAAACCACAGGCGTCATAATTTAAATGGAATGATTTCAATTGGCATGATCATAAAACAAGATAGAATGCCTCAATTTTATCAGTTACAGAGCAAATGCTTGCAGCTATCCATTCTCAAAATGTAGCCGTATACCAGTAAGTTGCGTATTGTTCCATTCCAGCCTTTCAATACATTCTCACCGGTGATCCTGCAAGCGCAAAATGAATTTGTGACCCTGTGTTATCAACCTTGAACCTATAATCATTGTTTTATCTCAGGCAACTACTCAGAGCTCTGCATCCTGATATATTATCTGGAATAATTATTGACCCCTTCAGTTTATTAGGTCAAGCGCGCTAACATTCTCCCGGTAAAAAATGTACTGTAATGAATCTGTACTAGACACCTACCAGATCAATTGTTTTGTCTTCATTATGCAACATTGCTCAACGGCTAAAACGCTTCGAAGACCAGAAGATTCTGAGTTCTAGTCCTGGTCACGCTAAGCATCCATTGTGAGAATGAGTTCTTAAGTTAATTCCTTGCTCCTACCACTTCAACAAGCCTCAGGCTTAGGAGCCCCATTAAATAGGTCAGCCAAATTCCAGAGTAGAGCAACAAAAGAAAAGCTTGTTTGTCTGCCTTAGTGATGGCATGGCAATAGAATGATTTCGTGGACTAGTCAATTCAGTAATTGTGAGTTGTTGGTTTTAGTTGTGGCAGAAGATAATTTGCTAGAAGAAGGCAACATCGCCGCCAGCTCATCTCACTCGACAGCACGAGAGCTTCTTGGAACACAACCCACTGTCAACTATCGTACCTCTGAAATAGGTCACTCCATCTATTATCCTTCAGTTCTGTTCAGTTCGCTATTTTCTCTTATGGCATTTTCGCTGTTATCTGAAGCTGCCGTGTTAGACTCTTGCTTTCTCACCAGTTACGACTTAGCATGGAGCACCCCTAGCGGGTAGTATCGATACTCCACCTCATAGTGACGCTTCCTTTTGTTTTGAGCTAGGACTCTGCGAGGAGCTCCTACTCACAACAGAAGCCTGCCATTACTAGAATTCAAACCCAGGTTCTCTTGGTTGTGAGTCTAACGATGTACTACTGAGGTATCCCGCTATCCTGCTGTGTATGATGAGGATGAGGCAGTGGCTTAGTGAATAGGGGTACTTGGGTCTCATGTTCTCCAAAAGGCATATGTATCTCTATGCGCCCACCATGACAGATGCTCTTTGATGATTCTCTTCGTATTCTTTTAGCTCAGAGGCAACACGAGCGATGGCTAATGAATTATCAGGAAGCGGCCATTTATCTAGACGAGGGAGAGAACAATGAAAAGTTTGATACACATCCTAAATCACAGACAGCATTGCCATCCTATCTAATAGGTACTATACCTGACTGATGTCATTGAGTCATTCAGTGAGATGCTAAGTCGGTAGAGTGTAGCTGGCCCGTTTAGTGGCATGTGTCACCAGGTGTTGGGAACCGGGCATTGACATCCAGATTGCACATCGAACTGATCTATTGGTCTTAATTGATCCTTGTTCTTCTGCAGCTCATCACAGCTTCTTCCATGTGATAGATTCTCTCGCGGCTCTACTCTTACTCTCTTTAGCTGTAATAGAGAAACCAGCTGTATATCACCTGAATATTCCTATAGAGGTAAGCCTAAGAGTACTTGCGCCTCAGGAAATGACCCCATTAAACATACCTCTAAGCAATCGCGTAAATTGTTGACTATTTTGGTATAATTTGATAAACTTTGCTCGATTCAACATATTTGTGATGTGCAGTCTTTGTGTAAAAACTGTAGTGGTGGCTTAGTACAGAGAGCACTAGGCTTAGGAACATGGGAAACCTTCTCTATGGGGTTTACCATGAATTACCAAGGGGACAAGCGGGTGGCTTACTGAGACTATCTATGTGAAAGTTGTTTACCTTATCCACTCTGCTTTAGGTGCATGCATCCCTAGAGATTCTCGGTATTTCAATACTCGCCTTAGATTTGATATTCAGGGCAAGATGGCAGGGAATAAAAGTCTTCTTCAGACATATACGATCTCTCATGAAGGTATGCAAGCAGACATCAGTGACCTGTAGTCTTTTGAATATTTTGAAAACAGCATGCCTAAGACTTAGTAGCTAGGTTGCGTAACTCGTGAGTAGGGGGTCACAGTTTGGAATTCCCACAAATGGTGAGAATGGAGAGGGCAACCGGCCTTAACCCACCTCTGTTATCAGGGAGCAAAGGAAGTAAAAATATAAAGGAAATAAAATGGTCTGTGTAAACCGGAAAGCGACCAAGTGCAAGTGCACAAAACGATCCATGAAACAGATGGCAGGGTCTTCACCAATTTGGAGGCCAGACAACTGTAGTCACAAACCTTCCGGGTTTTGATGCATACAGTAGCTCTAAAACGCCAGTTGTGATGCCTGTGTTGTGATTTATTGGAAGCAGCAATATGGTTTCCAGCAAAGCAATGTCTCATAACCATAGAAAACAAACAGTATATAACGTTATTTCATATGAAGACTAGTATTTAGGGCCAGACTGGTCGCTTGCAATGTCCGCATGACCTATCTGCGTATGTGTGTTTCCTCTGATTTGATTGTCAATTCATTGTGTCATCGTTTTTCTGTCATCTGTCCAGTGTGTATTGCTACTTGTTATGCTGGTGGAGGCTGTGACTGTGGCAATACGACAATCGAACCACTTCAGAGTAACGCGCGCACTTCGCCCTCTCTTCCTACTTGATACTTACTACTGCAAAGGCATCCGTCGGTAAGTGGCATCTCCGTTTCTAGTGCGATCTATATTATCCATGACACACCGCTTGCACTGTGCCGCTAACACTTGTTGTTGACTCAAACCGGGATAGCAGGAAAACAGCCTCACTATGACATAGAGCATTAATAATGACCCACTCGTGGTGCTCCATGCTAATCAGTAACTGGTGAAAAAACAAGGATCTTAAGGTGCTTTTATAGTACATTTTGCATCCGGTCCAAGGTGGATCGAACGCTCGAGACAGACCCCCAACCCCCAAAGTGGAGTATAAAAGGCTCGCCAATCTACCTCGGATGCTTACTCGGATGCTCCCCCGGACGTCCGAGCTCTTGCCTCCCAGACAAAATGCGCCTGATCTTCCTCGGACGTCCGACTCGTCAATCAATCGAATTTTCTTCCACAGATTACCTAGCGATGTCACTCGTTTTCCGGTTTCCTACTAGGATCAATAAAAGCTTGAATTTATCTGATTTCCCTTCAATAATCACTAAAAAAACAGCGCTGAGAATAGAGGCAACTTGCAGTGAAAAAATTCACTAGTGGATTAACTTTCAGCAATTTGAAATCTTATGGGATACATCGCCGCGGCAACGCCCCCACGATAAACCTAAGCACCCAGAGGCAAACTGTCGCAAAGTTGTCGTCCTTTATGGTTCGCCACCGCTGACCTCTGTACAGATCTGCCGTCTTTCCAGCGACTTTCACTATAAAATTTTATAAACCGTCGGACAATCAATACCAGTAACTTGGGCAGTTAGATTAGTCTACACTCAACAACCTGGCATCCACACTACTGGGCATTCATTCACTGACTCGATCAGTCGATGGCCAACTTACTCAGCCAATGACTGAGCCAGTAGTTACTTAGTACTGTCTGACTGACTGACTGACTGACTAACTCACTCAGTCGCTGACTCAGTCTTAAAGTCAATCTAATTTAAAATATTAATTAGTATACTACTCTCAGTATTACTTTCAGTCTCAATGTGTAAATGAATCAATGCAAACTGAAATTAATGAATACGCATAGTAGGTGTGAGGTTACCTGCAAGTTCACTTTACTGAAAGTTGGCATTCTAAGTAGTTACTATACGATTGAAAAACCACGTGCGAACTGCAGATCTGTACGGAGGTCGGCGGTACTGTAGCGAACCCCCCGGGATGAAATAACAACTCCACCGTATTTTGCCACAGGGAGCCTCGGTTTTCCGGGGGGAGGGGGTGCATTGCCGCGGCCTGTCACCGCGCTGCGCGTCCCATGAGATAGCATGTTGCCTAACTTTCTCTTTAAATTGTGATCGCAAATGGTTACAGCTTCTGGAAACGCAACCTCGTCAACATTGATCGGCTCGAAAATGATCCGGGATTAGACGTTTGAGGAAACCATTTGAAGTGTAAAAGGGTCCTCGGATCCGAGGCAGACCAGACGCAAAGTGAACTATAAAAGCTCGTTAACTTGGCGTCGTACAAGGAAAGACGAGCCGCTGACCCATTTTCTTTGTTTCAGGTTCGTTCGGCAGCTGCTCCTATCTCTTCCACCCATTATGGAACTTCTCGTTTTACTCCTGTTTGTCATGCTTCTCTTCTCCATCCTCGGTAAGACATGTGACTTTAACACAGATGCTTACCTCAAAATGACCTTGGTCTGACCGAAATCCAATTAATCCAAATACAGTCCGTGGTTACTGTGATACCTTGGGAGTACAACAACAAGGATGTCCATCCATCTTTGGCAGCTTCTACTGAATCAGAAAGAGGTTGAGAACGTGAAAGACTGAAAGTTGACTTTGCCAAGCAATAAATCCACTCTGTGAGGTTGCCCGCTAACTCAGTGAGAAACATTGTGCAACAACAGTGGGGGTAGTCTCGAGAGGTTGGGTGTTAAATAAACCAAATACATTTTCTATACAAATCACTCAGGATAACTCTCTGATCTGGGATGGCCTTGCCACATAAACCCAATAGTTATGCTAAATAAATGAGCTAGAAATTGTCCCGCACTCTGTGTACCTGGCCAGCGCAGGCCCATTCAATGTTAGGTATTAGATACCACAGATGTGTCTGGAAACTGATGGTTATAGTTGTCAAGGAAATGAATTGTCACTCCAAACTTGAACTTGGTGATGCATGATCAAGCTAAATATGAAAGTCTATCAAAGACTGTCATTTGAAAATCAAAAGTGAGCTCTATTGAGCTAATCTGTCTTCCTGTCCGGCAATGTTGATGCATATTTACACCACACCGTTGCTAATGCAATGTTCTGTTTTAGGTTTCTATCTTTTTTCGCCTAATATCAATGACCCTGTAAGTAAAACCCTCAGTTCTGTCCGTAGTCTTTCAAGAGCATAAACGATATCGAACAAAGCGAATGGTAAACTTCTCCTTTTTAATGCTTCTCTCAAGATATGTTCGGTAGCAATTTCATTGAAGACGTGGAAAAATCCCTCAATCTTTGCTTACTAAGCTTGATAAGATAATGATAAGAAGCGGTTTTACTCAAGGAGTTGGTCAAATCAAACCCATTTATCTCAGCGGGTTCACTGCCGGTATTCGGGTGCTCTTGTCCTTTCGAACTCATGATTTTCTATTGATGCCCTACATAATGACTTCCTTATCCATTGCCACCTTAATCTTTCTCAATATATTGACTTTGTCTGGTTTTTTTTTCAGTTCTTCGCTACTATTCAAGACAGTTTCATCAGTCTCTTTGTGCTTCTCACAACAGCCAAGTAAGTGATTGTTGTCAAAACGTCACTTTGCTACAAATTGTGCCCACACAATCTGCAAGATGGTTGCGATAGAATGCAAACCAACTCCAAAACAATTATTATAATGGCAGCATATCCAATCTTGTCAGAGAACAGCCACGTCTTATTGGCTCCAGTCGTGTACAACGAACAATTTGAATCCCAATAAAGTTTGATGGTGGTATCAGGGAGAACATCTGACCTTACTTCGCTTACGAGAAGCCTTCCAGTTTCCCAGAGAGCAATCTCCCTCACCCTGAACCGAAAATAATAATAAGGAATGTAAATAGGAAAATAATATATACGGTTCTCAGCACTCATCAGCCAGTTTTGTCTTTTGCAGTTACCCGGATGTGATGATGCCAGCGTACTCTCAATCAAGTTTTGCGGCCATCTTTTTTATCATCTATATCACTATAGAGCTTTACTTCATAATGAACCTGGTGTGTATAACCTTAACGTCCTTAATTGACGAGTTGACATGAGATCGGATAGAACCTAGTGATGAGCTCTAGTGTTTTGGGATTTCATGCTTTTGTGGCGGACAGGTACTGAATGAGGGGTTTCCCAAACACGGGCGCTTCCCCATGCTATTCGACTGAATTCCTTTATCTGAGCCTTGTTTTGGATTGGTAGTAGCTGGGCATTAGGTGGGGAACTCTCACTCACCAGAAACCTACTAGAACTAGGAATTGAACCTTGGGTATAATGATCATGAGTCAAGTGCTTTAGTCATGCGCTCTACTTCTACCATGTCTGGTAGTGATCGTGGGGTTTCAGTAGTCTATGAAGGCAGTAATTCCTGTTTGCAGTTGGTGTGATCTATGCTGTTTTATAGTTTCTGGCTGTGGTTTATGATACTTTCACCACCCTGGAGAAACAGAAAGTAAGAAAGTTGCTCCTGCACCAAAGAAAGGCGTGTCAGCACGCATTCCGCTTACTCGTCAGCAGGAAACACCCTAAATCTATATCACTGAGGCACTTCACTGGCCTTGTCAAATTCTTCAGGCCAAGGAAACGTGAGTGTTAATCCAGTTAACAGCTGGCTGCAGTACAGCGTGTACAGTAATCCAACTGATGTATAGAGAGATCTTTTTTCTTGATTGCTTCATGCAGGCAGGCAATTGGCCATCTTGTTTAATGGATCTTCTGAGTCTGAGGCTTGTTCTGAAATAATAGAAGTTTGGAATTATGTCAAGGGTATATATTCCCGGCATGGCTAGGGCTCTAACCCTGAATTCAATAATCTCTAGCCAAGCTTTTACCTAGATCCTGCTAGTTAAACCGGTAGCTCCGCGCATATTATCCTGGAAGGGGCTAATCTACATCTAGGAACAGAGTTTTACCTATTGGGTGACTGTGTGCTGGCCTACCGTTAATTAGCACTGAAGAAATCCAATTCCTTTTGATCAGGCAAAGAAGAAGTGTTCCTCATGTTCAAGACTCTGAATACAAGCAAAACAGGAGGATTATCCTTGGAAGAATTTTATAATGTCTACTCTATTGCTAACCTCTCTTGGCGGGTCAGTATGGCCTAAAAGGTGACCTCCGACACATTGCACTGCTTTAGTTCACGATTATCTTATGTCAAAATTGGCATGTTATAAAACCCATAATGTCATAATATGTAAAAACCAGTTTAGTTTTGTATGGAGCAATTGTGAGTTGTCGACCAAGCGTGATATAAATTGGGCCATTCTTACGTAGTTTATGTCTAGTTGTGATGTCGGAGTGAATCAGGTTATTTAACATTAAGATTGGTGATTGTCCATCCATACAATTCATATTAATGTGGAGTATGAGGAGTATGTAACTAGCCACTCGGAGAATGGGAATTTTATACTGAGACTGAGCTTACTGATTGTAGGAGACGAGTAAAGATGATCTGTGGTTCCAGAAGCTGCCCTACAGGCTCAACCGAGTCATGACTGGCCTCCATAAACTCGTCAAAACCAAGTGGTTTGAGTATGGGATATGTGAGTACAAATTACTGAACGCAAACTGCAAATGCCGTTTGTTTTTTACCTCACAGCGAATTGATTTTGGACTTTAAAATCATACCAGGAGATTGAAATATAACTGCACAGCTCCATGAAATCACGTTATAAGATGACATTTTGGTAACTGATTAACATTATGCTTTGTGTATTTGTGGCCACGTGTTGGCATTCTGTCTAAGGATTTCCAAGAAGATTTACGGGCATCACCATTAGCATATTATAATCAGTAGCATATATTATAATCAGCTTGCGTTTTTACAAAGAGTTTGGGTTTACATGATTGATTTTCTTTGATGTTTTTGTCTTGGGCTGCTATATAAGCCAGCCCATTTGTGATTAGTGGTAGTCTACAGGGAGGTGCTTGCAATCTACCGGGAGGCGCTTGCAGTCTACCGGGAGGTGCTTGCAGTCTACCAGGAGGCGCTTGCAGTCTACCGGGAGGCGCTTGCAGTCTACCGGGAGGCGCTTGCAGTCTACCGGGAGGCGCTTGCAGTCTAGCGGAGGCTCTTGAAGTCTACCGAAATAAACCAGTCTTCAAGAAATACCATCACCTTGTGTCTGGCAAGTGGGAACATGTAAACTCACATAAAAACTGTAAAATGACTTGGCGACTGTACAGCGGCATAAAGAGAGCAAAAACCACCTGCTATAACGTCATTGTCACGATGGCGTTGCCGGGATGGCATCGGCAAGGTGGCGGCACCGTCACCGAGGTGGTGTTGCCATGGCATCATCGCATTGGTATTTCTACTGACCTGAAACTCCATTGTGCTTTGTTATTCGTAACTTCAAGCTTATTTTGTTTTAGACGTGGTAATCCTGGGGAATTTCAGCAGTATTCTGTATGAAGCTATACTGGCATCCGTGCAGCATTCCGCGATTCCACCAGTTAATCCCAACTGCACTCATGCGGCTAATGGCAGTGCAGGGAACTGCACTGAGCCGCTGCCTCCTGCCCTGAAGAATATGATGCACGCTACATGGCACTCCATCATGTTCACTTGTAGTGAGTATCCCCAAAAATGGTTAGTGATATCAATATTAAAAAAGCATGGCAGTGAATGGGTACTGTATGGGATATGGGAAGACAAAATAACTTAGCGATTTAGAGTGCTTGGCTAAAGATAAAAGGATTCTGAATTCGATAAGTGAGATTGTATCTTAATGCTCCAGAACTGCCCTTAGGTATGGAAGATTTATTACATGAATGCCCCAAAGAAATATTTCTATTTCAGTTTATACCATGGAGGCTATACTCAAGATCTTGGGACTTGGTCCGAAGGCCTACTTCACCGATGGCTGGAATCTGTGAGTCCCTCGCCTCCCACTATCGCTCAGTTTGTATATGGTAGCTCGTTGACTAATACCCTCATCAAAAATCGATGGTAGTCCCTTTCTCAACTAAAAGTGGAGGGCATCGGATGATGGTCGACTAGGGATCGAATATTAGAGGAGAGCTCTCGACTGTCTGCCATTTGTATTGAACACTTACTGGATGGTAGCACAGTTAACAAACACGCTGCTCGTCATAAACTGTGAAAGTGAAAATTATGGAATGCAAATCTGTTTCAACAACGAATTGACTAATTTGAAGTCAGATGATTTTTCTTGGTAATTGAGAAACTTTGGCAACTGATTGACCACATATAAACAAACATTACATCTTTACTGTAATTTACGCTGCGGAATCATAGTTACCCTAGGGGAGGGTAGGTTTCTGTGCAAAATTTGTCGATGTCATCTTAATCTAGGGTAGTCACGGGTGTGTTTACCGACACTAGTTAAACTTTGGCTTGGATAACCTTGAAACCTTAGGAACCATTTCAGATAGATCATTGGATAAATGAACAACATACTTGTCCGTCCGGTATCATCCTAAACTAACGAGAACTTAAAAGATAAAAATTATGCCTGCGAGATACTGCCTCACAATCTCTCATTCTTATCCATTTTGCAGGTTTGACTTGGCAGTGACCCTTGTTGGTGCGGCTGGCTTGTTTGGTGACCTCTTCAAGGACGGATTCTTCTTCTTTGTGGTTCTCCGACCCTTTAGACTTGTCAGGTGAGACTCCCAGTAGATTTCACGCGTAGTAGACACCACACTGGGTCGGCTCAATTTCAGCTGCACTTTGGCAAACTGCAGGTCAACCCGAGCCGTATTTCTACACAATTGTGGCTGAGTCGTCATTTATCTAGAGGGGGAAGCTAGACAGACAGCAAGGCATGTTTCACCCAAAAACGATCACTAAATCCTGGTGGAATCAATCCAGCGCGAAAGACTAAATCAACACATAGATATTGGAGAAGGGGAAAAGGGAAGATCATTGCATATCACAGGGGGCTACCCTGGAGATAGGGTAGAGTTTATGTAAGTGAGGCGGCTAATTTGGCAATAAGGCTAGACTTGGTTGACTAAATCAGTCACCGTGTTTATACCACGCTGTTTATAGCAAGCTGATATCGTATATGATAATGAATGAGACTGGGTGAGTGCGTTCTCGCATGTGCCTTAACCATCAATAATGCAGGCATGTAACTGCTCTAGTTTCCTTAGATATAACCTAACTCTCTCCTAGTGGTGCCCAATTATTATGCCCAATTAGTAGGCGTGCCAATTACGCATGGTAACTGAGTTGAACCGGACACAAAGTGGAGTGAAAAGACAACTCCTACAATCCCTGAGATGAATGGCAGGTGTTTTTCAGGAGACTTTTTTCGCGTATACGGTCCTCACCAATATGGGGAATCTGTCAGTTAGAGCTTACCATGGAGCATCACGCTGAATCAGTTTCAATGCTGCTCCTCGTAGTGAGGCTTGGTTTTGTTCCGAGCTATGATTAATATGAGGAGCTCATACTCACAGTGGAAAGTGGCAATGTCTGGAATTCAAACCCAAGTTCGGCGTTATATCACCGAGCTATCCCGCTAACCGCAGGAGACCCTGCTTTAGTACTAACGCTCTTGTATTTGATTCTAGGATATTTAAGGCCAGGAAGAGGTACAGAGATGTACTGGGTACTCTGTTTATCCTAGCTGATCGTTTAGGCAGTCTCGTTGCCACTCTGGTGCTTCTTTACTACTTTTACGCTATCATTGGCATGGAGTGCTTTGGCCAGATTGATATGACTGATTGTTGCAAGTGAGTATATTTTCCATCCCATTCAGATGATAAATAAAGGAGAAAGCTGTAGTTTAGGAGTTAGAATGCACAACTTTGCGCAGTGAGTCATGGGTTGGAATTCCCACAAAAGTCAGTGGTGGTGGCGGCAGGAAGGACACCCTGTCTCAATTTGCTCCTGGGCTCCGACAAAGTCTCCCTGTTGACCAGGAAGCAAACTCCCTGACCCCCACACAAGGAGTGGGGGAGTTGGTGATGCTATCCATATAAAAGATGATCTTATCTGGTCTTCTCCTGTCATGCTCATCTCTTTCCTACAACGTCTCAATGAATTTCGCCATAATTTCAGAGAAAACCCAAGTATCGCTGCTTATTATGCTAATGGCACAGGCTACTATCAGCTCAACAATTTTGAAGACATCTTTAAAAGTGGAGGTAAGTCTCCTCATTTTCTTGTTGATCCAACTTCTCCTTGTTTGTTTCTTGATCTAAGCGACTCAAGTTGGCAGACCATGACCTCTCCCCTTTTTGGAATAATTTTTGAGTTGATTTGATTTAAAATTTTATTTTACAGCTATAACTCAATTAATACTATAGGTCTTTTTTATCTACGAGAAACAGAAACATTACTGCTAAACAAAACCAGAAGGCGGAACAAAGTCCAGCAGACAGTCCGGGTCAGAATCTAAGCTGTAGCACAAGAACAATGGACCGCTACCAACCGCAAAGAAAAGTCTTGAAATTATATAAATTAGTAGCATTTAACAGTTTTGTTATTAACACTGTTACACTGTCAGCACTTACCTTCCCCTCTTGCCATGACTGGTGTTGATTACTTGCAGTGACTTTGTTTGAGCTTACTGTGGTGAACAACTGGTTTATTATCATGGAAGGCTATGCCAGTGCAGCGTCTGGTTGGAGTCGCATTTATTTTATGACTTTCTATATTCTCACCATGGTTAGTACTGCTTTATACATGTCTACGATGGTTGGTTAAAAAGTACCCAATCTTTTCATTAACTTTCACTATTTATTTACTAAGGCCAGTACGACAACCCATACTAGAGAACTCGCAGTAAGCGTGAGTCATTCCCATTATAGTCTCAGGTGTCATCACAGGGGTGGAGCTGCAGGTCAGCTTTGCCACTAGACCAACTGTCTGAGGATTTTTTGGTCAACCATCATATTTTACTGTCACTCCACCAGACCCAGATACCGCCTTTATATTTTTCACTGTGGATGCACGACCCTCAACCCTTGCCGGTAGAGACTATGCTTTCGCTTAATAACTTCTGCTATATCCTCATCCTTGGGACGCTGTGGCCGAGTGATTAGAGTGCTTGTCACAGGCGCCAAAGGTCCCGGGCTGAAAACAGCTTGTGTGCAGGATTTTTTAAAAGCTCTCTGTTCATCCGGCGAGAATAGGTACCTGGCTCTCTTCAGAGCTAGAAAAGGTGAAGACGGTGAGGAAGAATAGTGATATAGGGGTACCACTATTTTATTATTTATTTACTATTTTCCCCAAAGGTAAAGGTTTGGTCTCCAACAGCCTTTCCCTCCCCACACAGCTATTGGCTGTGAGAGCAAAGGAGGCGAGTTGTATTCACGCTACAAGTGGTTCTGTTTACCCTATAGGTCGTGATGACCGTTGTGGTGGCTTTTATCCTTGAAGCCTTCATGTTCAAGATACAATACCGTAGACAGACATGTGAAAATAGCTCAATAGACTACCTAGTACACCACCAGACTCTGTGCCTAGAGGAAATTTACATGATAAACAATGTTAAGATGTGCATGTGGACAGGGGAGACGATTGCCCATCTCCAGAATGATGAATTATCTCCTGTAAGTTAATTATACTCAGTGTGTCCGGACATTGCTATCACCAAACTAAGTACCCTAAGTGTCAAAATTTTTACCCCTGACCGCTAGGAGAAAGAGCTGTCATTCGCTGACTTAATTTTTTCAGATATTAGTCTACTTGACACCCTTGGAAATGTGGGATAGCAGGGGACCTCAATGGCTAGAGTGCTTGGCATAAGATCGAATGATCCTTGGTTCCGGTCCTAGTCATCCTGAGCGCCCACTGTGATATTAGAGAAATTGTGGAGTTGCATACCCCGCTACGGCTCCTGAATTTGAATGATTCCACCTACTAATCTATAAGGACTCACTGAGTACAGACATTGCTCACTTTGGATTGGTATTACTAATGATTCAGTGCATAATATGGGTGCAAATATATGAATATGTCTGGTATATTAGTTCAAAACATCACAGTGATTCCCTACAAACTGCGGCAGACTCATTTGGTTGAACTAGAAAGAGGAAAACGTATTAGGTATCATGGTACGGAACTTGTAAGAAATTTTATAGGACCATACGGTGACTTGTCTGCATTTTCCCGCCAATGGCGTCAATTCCGGGCCATTTTCCGTTTCCGTATACGGAAATGCAACTCCGCAAACTCTCGGACAAGTGAGTGCCTGAGTAGGAAAAATAGCAGGCTAAGCATTCCCCCCTTCCGCTACTATTGCTCGTCTCATCATGCATATCTGTTCTAACAGGGGGACTCCTGCTTTATTGGCCAGAAGAAGAGGGGAAAGATTGAGTTGAGTATTCAGATGTATGCCGATGAAATAGCGGTGAGTTACAAGTAGGAGTTTGAATTCCGTTTTGTTCTGTTCACTGTGGATTTCTTTCCATGTCTGGTTATAAGAATAACCTGGATTATGATCCGGACTGTCTATCGAACTCTGTACCTGGCGCCTGCTGTTGACTTAATAAAACTAAATGTAAAGAAGACCTATGGTCTTAGTGCAATCACCACCCGTATAAAACACGATTTTCAAATCAAGTATAAAGGGAGAAACTTGGGAGCTTAGAGTTATCCTCTCCTAACTTATGATGCGTAGGAGTTCATGTAATTACATCTATCATAGAATGCATACTATGCTGTTTGTGTGTTTCAGGAGTGGCTGGCCGAAGATAGCAGCATGCAGGGTGACAGTCAACCTGCTGAGTCTGTTCCCGATATTGTGGCTACGGTCAGTGACACTCTGCCTGCTGTATCCAGTATAAATGACCTACCATTCTATATGCGACCAGAGACAGATCCAGACGATAGCCAAGATGGCCAATATGAGGAAACAGCCAGCACATCAGACCAAAATATGCCACTGATTATCTAGAGCCCTCGAGCATCTAGTGAACCCCTCATAGCACTTATTTGTACAGGCTGTTTTCATCTCGATCTCTTTCTAAACTACGCAGAGCATAATGATAATATTTACTAGCTTTGAGACTACAGAACAATCTATTGGTGCTACCCTTGTTGTTGTTTTTTTGCTATAATTATTTATTGATGCCAAATAAATCATTCTTATTATAACAAATTACAAAATATAACCATATCAAATTTTTAGTATGTGATCAAATAATTGGTTAACTCGCTCTAAGGATGGGTAAAAATTCGAAGACGTATATGAGGTGCTGTGTGTTTGGTAGCAGTCACACAGGTCTCACTGAATAAGCCAACAGAAAGTTAGAGATTGCTGTGCAAGTTATGCGAGTCACCAGCCCAAGCAATTACCCATTCGCTTGTCATATGGCAGGGTCGGGAGAATCTGGAAATGCATTGCTGAATTCTCATTGCCGCTTACCTTCATATTCAGAAGGAAGATGTTGTAAAATTTCAATATGGGCCATCCAAGGCAGTAAACATGACAATATGAGTTACCACCCATTGGCTTACCCGCATCAATAAGACATTGTCTCGGGTTATACTTGCTGTTGGCACACTTCACATTTTATCTGGAGCATCAATATCAAATGGTCAGTGACATGTTACTGGAATGCTAATCCTATCCAAAATGTGGGTTACAATGAAGTGGTAGAATGACTATAGAAAATGATCACAGATTATTTATGTTGTTCATTATACACTCTTTCCAGTTGTGTAAAGGCCAGGTGTCCGTCACTTATTACTACTACACCATGTAATGAAGTCAGTGCCTGGGCAGGGGTTGACATAGAAGGACCCGGCTATGCTGCAATCTACCAGAGCATCCACTGATGCAGTGTGAGGCACGAGCTACAAGATCGGACGGGTGGTTCTGCATGCAAGGCTGGGGGTCTATCAACCTGAGTCACCCACCGACTACTCTCAACAAGAATTGCAATTGTGTTGATTGTCAAACCTATCCAAATGTGAGTTTACAATGCAGTGGTGAAAGTGATTGTAGAAGGATGGTCACGAATCGCTGATATTTCATACATACTCTTCAGCTGTGTAGAATACTGGTGTCAGTGTGTAGACTCACATAAATATGAAGACCTTATGGTCTGTAAAATAGTTATAAAATGATATATTTATTGTCAAGAAACTGAATAGTGCGCATATATTTGTAGTATCTACCAAGAGACAAATAAGTACACAAGAAAGCTGCTAAGAATATATGCATAAGCCACAAAAAAACCAATTCCGACTCCAAAGGCTATCTGGTTCAGTCGAAGTGTCTCTTTGGACAGCCTCTCTGCTGCTTGTATATCACCTAAAAATACATGATGGTAACATGTGTACTGCAATGAGAAAAATGGATAGCAGGGATAACTCAGTGGTTATAGCGCTGGGCCCAAAATCAAAAGATCTTGGGCTCAAGCCCTACAGTCATACTGGTTGCCTACTGTGTGTATGAGGTCCCCACATAATTTTCTAGCTCCTACCGCTCCGCAAGCCTCAGGCTTAGAAGGTTCGTTAAATAGGATGACTGAGTGCCCGAGTGGAATTTTCTTTTTAATATGGCTATTCAATCCTATAGCCTTACCAGTAATGTATGGCATAGAAGCTTTAAATCCCATTCATTCGGGCGGGGATTGGGATGGGCTCAAAGGCTAGGTCAGAGTCCATTAGGGGCTCTGAGGTAGATTTCCGAATAATCTAGCTGCGTAAATGATCAAAAAGTGAATGAAATGCCCTAGCAGCTAGATGCCTTAATGCCCCTATATACTATAGGAGTAGGAGGACAAAGTTTTAACATCTAACGAGCTAGCTGTGCTATTGTTACAGATAGATTTAGTAATTTATACAACTACCTCTGTTGATGGCAGCTCTGACAGCCTGAGACTTGATTATTGCAAATATTCCAATCCAGAAGCAGCAAAAGATGGTGTTAAGCACTGAGGAGGTACAGTAGTCACGGGGTGTAGGTTCGGAGTCACGGGGTGTAGGTTCGGAGTCACGGGGTGTAGGTTCGGAGTAGGGTTGTTGAACTACCATCACTTGTCCTACATAAGAAAACAGATGAAGCAACAACTTCGATTGTTTATGTGGGCCATGCTGGTGTTCTAGTCTACCAAACAAATAGGTAAGTTGATATGAGATCTTTATTTGACTCAATTTCCTTACAGAACATGTGGTCAATGAAGAGAGCTGACTCCATCTGGCAACAATTATAATTGATCAAAACAAATTTTCAGAAGATCTACGAACTATACTTGTTTTGTGATTTGCACACGGCAATCCTGTTGATTCTAAGGATTTTGATTTGTGTCATTTACTACCATCACTTATTACCTAGTAAGTGCAATTTTTTGTTGAATATCAAGTGATTTATCACTCTTCTTCTCTGTATAAACTTAGCATGCATATTTCTGAACCTATACTTGGATAGTTCGGTGATAAGAGCGCTGAGCTTTGCAACCGTGAAAACCTGGGTTCGACTCCCGGTCAGGATGGGCTCCTGCTGCTAGTGTGAGCCCCTAACATCGTTATCCTATCACAAAACAGAAACAAGCCTTCCTATGCATGAGGTGGAGTGTTGATACCGTCCCGATACTGTGGTGCTGCATGCCAAGCTGTAAACTGGTGAACAAAAGTGTCAGTTTCTTCATAGCGGTGTGAATGCTGACAAACCTAGACTCCAACCACATGTTAAATGCATGGTCAGACTCGCCTGATCCTCCTAAATAATATATCCCGTTATCGTAACAATACTCTTGTTGAGAATCTCCCTTTTGACGAAGGACTTCATTTGGTGGGTGAGTTCTGCCTACTAAAAAAAGATTTCATCAGAGGCGAGCATAGGACACTTCTTTGGATGAAAAAGCTTCCCCCTCCCTGTGTAGAGTATCCTTCCCATTTGGGTCAAACTATGAACGGTCCTGGAAACACAATGTTAACAATGCTAATGTGAACAAGATTTATATGTATATATCTACATAACATGACAACTAGGGTAAACGATTCGTAGGAGTCATCTCCAAACGGATCTACAACCGCTTGCCAACTACGATAAAATGTGACGTGTTTGGTGATAAACCCATCTCATTTCCTCATGTTCTACATTGATAAATTTCACTGGGTGATAAACCACACAAGTCTAGTTAGCTCAGTCCATAAGTGGCAGGCCCGGCCAAGCAAACGTTGGCTCGTGTCCCGGGCAAGGCAGGAGTTTTTTTTCTGCGAATGCGCAGATGTGCAAATATATATGGTCAGTTTATAGGATCTGTCAAGATTGAAAATCTGTTTTTTTTTATTTGTGATCCAATGCCACGGGAGCAAACTAGAGTGAGAGGTTTGCTAAAGGCCGGTATCAAGAATAACCCCACCAGTAGATGGAAGTGAACTCACAATCTTCATACTCCACATTTTCACAGACTGACATCAAGCCCACTCAGGTTTAGAATCAAAGAATGCATGTATTTAGTATTTGACTAGAAAAAATCTTATATTTATTGTTACTAAAATTGGTTCCTTTTGACGAAGATGCTTTGAATTTATAGCTACCAACTTACTGTATAATTATGCGCCTATATCTACATAACATGACAATCAAGGCAAATGATTCGTAGGAGTCGGTTGCTAACTTTGGTTACAGATTGTTCTCAAATTACCCTGAATATTTTGTCGCTTCACCAGAATTAGAGCGCATGGAATAGTCTACCAAATGATAATACGCGTACATGCTTTATAACTTATGGTTTAAAAAAATCCATGAATTTGATTTACAAACAAATAAACTCTGCAAGTTTTTCTCATATAGCATTCTATACCGCAATCACCACCCTGAATTCTAAAATCTTTACAACATGTCCACATGATGCAAGGCATACAAGGTAGTCTATAAATTTCCTCTCTTGTAGTCACCATGCAGAATATATACACGCGTTACACCAATTTGTGCACCTACCTACCTTTAAACCCAAGTAAGTAAATCTGCCTTTCATGGTTTTTGTTACTAACTCATATTGATGACGTCAGATAGCCTAGTGCTAAGTCGAACAATTAAAGACCCGACAATGTTGCAACAGTGACATATATGTCATTGGTTGCAGTATCATGCACGCAGTAAACTTTTTAAGCGTCAGAGACTGGCTACAACAAGCGCTCAATGCCTTAGATGAAATCACCAAATCAAGAATACCTTGCTTCTCCATATCTGTGTTTGTGGGTTTGCAGTCGTATTGCAGCAGTTGCCATCAGATGTAATGAGTTCACCACGACTACTAAAGAGCATAAATGGGATTGAGGCTATCATTGGCAGTGATTTATGACATTCAAATAGGAGACTTGCCAAATCGGATCTGATTGCTCAATATGTGACTGGTGCTATACAGCAGGCGAAACGGAAGAGCCCGAATGGTTACTTTGGGAAGGTACCGTGCATACAAGCCTGAACTAGCTACATGTGCGTTAGCTCTATGGGGCAGCTATAGACAATTGTTGGTTGTTGTTTATGTCACCGTTAGTACGCATGCATAGAGATCGCTAGTGTCTCTACCTGTAATGCGATAAAGGGTCGATAGCTGAGTGGGTTCATCATTTCACTAAAGACTGAGAGATTATGGACCCAAGTCTCAGTTGTGCAGATGACTATGAGCTCTTGGCGTGGTATCTAACTGCTACCACATTCAGACAAGCCTTGGGCATCGGCTGCCACCACATTCAGACAAGCATCAGGCTCAGGAGGTCCGCTAAATAGGATTGTTGGTCGAATGACCGAGTGGAACAATTACAAAAAGCCAGATGGCAGCTATTTGGTTCCAGCGCAGTCGGTGTACCAGGCATTATCGCCAATCAGGCCCGGTCAACCTGTTTGAAAGGGAAATAAAGGGAAAATTTGATATGTCATTGCTTGCAAAGAGCCAGATCACCTGACTGTCTCTTTTATGCTACCTCATCCCCCATAAGCTTGAGAGTCAGATCACTTGGCTAAGTGAATTATGAAAGTCGTTGGCAGGTCTTCCAGACCTGTGTCACTCATAAATCGCTTTAAGAGTACATATTTCCTGAATTTTGGATTCAATCTTTATTTTGGCAAAACTGTCAGGCGTGATGAGGATATGCCCAGATCACGCAGCAATCTGTCGAGACTGTCACAAATATAAATTATTTCGGTATAAATTGATTGACCTTTGTGACCACAGATAGCGTGCAAGCCCACCCGAAGTGGATCACTGCTACAGAAGATGTGAAGCAATGAAGTAGTGGATATAGTCTATTGGGCTTTGGATTGGGGGTCACTGGTTTGATTCCTAGTCACCCCCATTGGTTTTAAATCGCAATGTTAAATAAAGGAGGCCCACCCATAGAGTTACCTTCTATAATCTATATATGAGGCAACCGGGTGTCAGCCGAAACTCTGCTAATGACACACCCCGGGACACACTGAGTCAAATAGATACAGTGGGCCGATTTATGCACCATTACTGACAGCTGCGCTGTCATGGAGATAAGAAATTACCATTACTGCTACAGAAGGTTTCAGGCTATCAGCTACTGTAAGGCACAACATTTGCGTCATAATTACGATTACTAGTCAATGTTGAACAGATTTTCAGCCTGAACTCGCCAATGACTGAACTGATTTCAACGAGAGCGCCAATGAAGTTGTATTTTCAGGCACATACTGCTGTAATGGGTCAGTCACGATAGTTCAGTGGGAGAATGAATCTCACTGCCTGTCCTCCCTGTGGCCCGGGTTTGATTCCCAGCCTGGGCGGAGTATTTCAAGGGACCCTGGCTGATCACACTCTGCCAACCCGTCCTGACCCAGCGGGGCAGAAAATGGCTTAATCTCCCCTCAATGACATCATTCAACCTATGGACAAAGAGGAGGAAGGCCGAAGTTTAACTAGACAGACAAAGGTTGAAAAAATTGCTGTAGTAACCGGAAAGCCAGGGCGCTTGCCCGATTTAAAATGAGCGCCCGCTGAGAGTTATCATATACTCCTTTTCCCGGTTGAAAAACAGTTTTGATACGGCAAGCGAACCGTCTATCGGCATCAACCTTCTGACCAGTCAATAAATCGCCCACCTGTCCTAAAAATGACGGACTTCTTCAAGAATGCCCTTGGCATGCTTGGAGGGGGTTCCGCCAAAGAGGATAACGACTTTGTCGGCCAGCTTGTTGAAGTGGGTAATCAGACTCTTCGAATAAAACGTGTAATTGCTGAAGGTAGGTCGGAAAGTAGGGAAACAATCTGTTCCAATTCCACCAGTACCATTACCGTTTACGGTAATGCCGGGATTACCAAGTCCAATACCATTACAATTACATTGCCATTATTACGGTTACCCGATTACCGTGATTACCGATGAGTGACGTGACCGGGTGAGTGACTGAGACGGTGACTGTGAGTGTGAATGAGTCACTGAGTGAATGACAGTATCATGTATGGCTATTAGACATCAGTACATCACTACAGTACATGGTTATGTTACTGTTACTGTTAGTGTTACTGTTAGTGTTACTCATTCACCAACGTTGGCAGTGACAAGTGATTTCAGTTGCCGTTGGCAGTGATGAGTGATTGGTCGTTGGTTGAGTGAATCAGCCAGTCAGAAGTTGAGTGACTCCTTGCTTCTGAAGTGAATGTGAATCACTTGTTCACTGAATCTGGGTCACTCACTACTACTACTCACTCAGTAATTGAGTCACTCATGATTCAACTCTCAGATCAATCATTATTCACTTAGTTAAGTAAATCTCAATCTTCAATGGTAAATCATTCCATGTGAATATCATCCTGGGTGGTGAATTGTGTTATGCCACTTTCACTCAGCTTCACTCTTGAGTCTACTTGCCTGTCACTCACTCTCCCGCCAGTCCATAACTCCTCTCAGTTTCAGTCTCAGTCCCTGGCTGACTTACTCGCTGAGTTGCTTTGACTGTAAGCGTAAAGGGCTCTCCAAGTCTAGCAAATGCTGGACAGCTGATGGATGCCAGTCAATCAATTAATCGCCCAGCTTTTGCCTCACTCCGCGTCAGCAGCGTATGTAGCTGAAGAGTGAAGCGAGTTTGATGCACGGTGACTGCTTTGTGACACACTGTACAACAGAACTTAAGTACAAAACATTATCATGCATCACGCGCTCACTAACTTTGTAAGTTCTGACTTGCTAAGATGGTGTGGTGACTCCACCAAACTACTGGTAAATCCCACAGTCACTAGGTATGATCAGCGTACTGTTTGTAGGATATTTTAGGCTACTAAATGCCCAAGTTCCTTGATTGCATTATAGATGCGATCTTCGTTAGTCGCTCCAGCCAGCACTTCATTGAGGTACTTAGCTGTCCTTCCAATAATTTGATGTCTACTGTTTGTAACAATTGGGATATACCATGAAGAGCTTCGTTACCAGATCTCCGTCCATACATCTTGGAATAGCCATAGTATGATAGAAAAAGAAATAATACAGCCCTCGGTACGTTTTGATGCTGTTTTGTTTTCGTTATTCAGGTGGATTTGCGTTTGTATATGTTGCTCAAGATGTGAATAGTCGACAGGATTTTGCGTTGAAGGTTGGTACACCAGCTGCGACATCAGCTGCGATTTTATATATGAGCATTTCCCGTGTGTTGGGTCCTAAGGTTAGTTTCCATAGCAGGTCGCAAGGCTCGCAAGCTTCGCAACAGGCTTGCGTCTGCGATGCGTATTGATATGGAAACATGGTTGGGACTCACTCTGCGAAGTTCTGGGAGGGTCTGCGAAATTCCCAGTCAAGTCGCACGTGTTCAACTTTTGCAAACACCCACGAAATTCTTGGGGTTGTTGCGAGGTATGGAAACAAAAAAACGCAGGTTCGCAATGCTCCTTTGTTTTGGAGGTACAGTTTTGGTCTTACTCTTTTATGTGAAAGGTAGCAAAGTGTGACATGCACAATCACGGAATCCTCTAGAAATGCTAGTAGGTACTAGTAGTGCCCACTTTCCCTACCTCCACAACAAGGGAGGTACGCAATGGAGACAATTGCGACATGAATGGAAGCCCCAGCATCGCAGTGGCAAAAATTCGCATGAGGTCGCAACCCCAACTTGCTGCGACGCTTGCGAGCCTTGCGACCTGCTATGGAAACTAACCTTTAGAAAAGTTCTTTGCCGGCTGCGTTGTTTTTGTAAATGTTGTTTCAAATTCTGCAAGCACCTCTTTTTGAAGCCTTAATTTAACATTGACCTTTTCTGTGAATATTTCAGCGACTTTTGGCGAGTGACGAAGAAAAAGACAAGGCGATTGTTCAAGAAATAAAATTTCTCGTATCCTTTTCAGTCCTGCCGACCAAACTTTTAGTATGTACTAGTAAGTATTCTCGTGCCTCTCTCGTCCATAAACTAGCATATTGGCATTCGGTGGTTCGGGGCATCTCAGCTGGTTTTGGTAATTGATATATTTTGGATCGCCTGAAACTCAATGAAATACAGTTGTTGCTCCTTAGCGATCTGTAGAAACGGCTATCAAGTCATCCTAATATCATAGACTTCGTCTCGGCTGCTTCTATTGGACAGGCCGAGTCAGGTCATGGACAGACTGAATATTTGCTTCTCACAGAGTACTGCCCCAGTAAGTAGACAAGTATATAAGATACCGGCAATGCATTAGTGCCCAATAATCAGGTCAGGATATTCTCAACTACGGAGATCAATAATCATATATTCTGGGTCGTGGCTTAAGCTATTAGGCGTCACTTCAATTTGATTTTGCTGTGACACATATTGGGTGAGGCTAGTGACTGCCCGGCAATGATAAGCACACTAGGATCATGAGAATTCTAAGATTAGTTCTCTTTATTTTGTGTACGCACCCAATAACCTTTGGGTCTTATGGAATCCATCATAAAATTTTATCTTACTCTTGCTTTCTGCTACAACTAAACTAAAAGCAACTCCGCGTGAGATGTTTTGGAAAATCATTTCCCTTAAGGTCTGGTATAGGGTGTTTCATATCTTCAAATACATGGTTTCTGATAGAAAGCTGTATCATTATACATGTACGTTTTCTGGTAAGATGCAGTGGCCCAGCTGGTGGATGGCCGTACTGATAAGAATTAGGTATGGGACCGTGATTGTATGGCACAGTGATAGGTTATCATCATGATGTAAAGCTGTCTGTTTGACTAATAATCTTATTAACTAGGCAGTATAGTAGAGGTGTATAACAAGAGGGGAACGCCCTATCCACCGGAACAAGTGCTCCGTCTGTTCCTGCAAGTATGTAAAGCTGTGCAACATATGCATAATAGACAAACTCCCATCATCCATAGAGATCTAAAGGTAACGACATCAATCTGCTTGTTATGGAAAATGATTTTTAGGGTATTGAATTGTTTTGTTCATAGCTTTTTTTTTGGGATATGTCATGGTGTCCCATAGAGAAGGTTAGTCTATGGATGTGCCTTCTTTATTAGAGAGTTTGGGGAGTTGTGTACCCCGTTACGGAAATGGAATTTAGCGATTCCACCTACTAACGTATAATGACGCTTGGTGAGCTGTTCGCTCTTTCAGTGAAAACGTTGCTCATTTTGGATAAGTATTACTAGCGATTCAGTGCTCAATTTGGGTGTTGAAATATGAATATGTCTGGTATATTGGTTCATACGATCAGTGATTGCCTACAAGCTGCGGCAGACTCATTTGATTGAACTAAAAAATTTAAACGTGTTCGGTATCATCGTACGAAATGTGGAAGAAATTTCATACAAATGTACGGTAACTTATCTGCATTTGTGTGCCAATGACACCAATTCGGGGCCGCTTACTTATACGGAAACGCAACTCCGCAAACTCTCTTTTTATCGACATGAGCCGAATCCAATGACAGTAAATAACGAAGCGGTACCTGAACTGGGAATTGAATCCGAGGCTTGTGGTCCTGAGGTTTCGTCTCACCTCTGTGGACATGCACAGAGTTTGCGCTTCATATAGTAAATTTACTCCCATGCCAAGTGGCGCATCAGAGCGGTACTGATCCCCGTTTCTACGACCTTCGGCCATGTAGCTGCATACGCAGTAAATACCACAGCAGGGGGTCAGTCCACTGCATGTACTTTTTCCCAAATCTATCTCTGTAATGCCGAGCGCCTGGCAGGGAAGCAGCTGGTACCATTTAACCGAAACTGATTTGTCGCAGCCTGGGATTGAACCCGGCGTCCCGCATAGCAGGGGGATGCGCTAGCAATTAGACCATGCCATGCACTTTGTATGCCACTGTATAATCCATGAACTATGTTATGAATTTAGCGCTATAGGTTAGCAACACATTGAACCTTTAACTTTATGATATCGTGTGCTGGAATATAGCGAAAGCGAGCGATTTTGCATTTCTTTATTTGCAGATGGAAAACATTCTGCTCTCAGCCTCTGGAGATGTACGTCTTTGTGACTTTGGCAGCGCTACCACTAAATGTTATTACCCAGATGCTGACTGGACTATGAACCAGCGGGGACTGGTTGAGGAGGAGGTAGGTAATAGAGGGGGTGAGCGTGATAGTTCTGTGATTAATAGAAATGTGTCTCTGTCAGCATTTATATAACAAATCTTCAGAAAGAGTTTTTTTTATTTATGATTGGTAGGTTTCTGAATTGAGATAAGATTTGCTGTGTTATCTTTTATCTTCAGCATTGTTATAATTGTTCACAGATTGCACGGCACACAACACCTATGTACAGAACTCCAGAAATGCTCGACTTATATCAGAACTTCCCTATCGCCGAACCCCAGGATATATGGGCATTAGGATGTGTCCTGTACCAGCTTTGCTTTATCACGCACCCATTTGAGGACTCTGCCAAGCTGCGCATAATCAACGCCAAATATTCTATACCCGAATCAGACAGGCAGTACACAATGTTCCACCAACTTATCCGTAAGTGTCTGATCGTGCAACACGAAATATCAGCTAGTTCTATCAATCGTTGACACAACCAGGTATTGTCACAGTGGCAATGTAGACGGATAGTTCAGATGAAAGAAATTTTTGTGAAGAATACCGATACCAGCATCAGAAAACTGTAGACTATGATTGTGATATTTAGGAACACAGCAAATAAATAAAAGTAAATCTTTCAAACTACACCCTAAGTCCTACCCTTTTGAACCAAAATAACACGTGTGAAAGTGGAAGATACAATCATCTCAATTGAGAAAAAAGTTTAACTCAGCAGCTTTTTCTTATTCTAGTGTTGTTTTTCCTCTCGTCTTGTCCTAAAGGCATTCTTCGAATTGGTGTTTAATGGAGCTGTTTTCTATTGTGTTTCAGAGCAAGCATTCCAGATTGACCCCAGGCAACGGCCCGTTATAGATGAGATGATAAGCCAGTTAGAGGAGATAGCACAGGCAAAAAGAATAAGACTGTCCTCAGAGCAACCAAGAGAGCCGCTGCAGTCACAGAACAGTACAGGTAGGCACAGTTCGTCGTCCTGGCATTCCTATTGGTGATTGTAGACCCTGTGCGAGTTTTGAGTAATGAGCCATATGATTTGTTCTTGCAGAGGAGACCATTGTCAAGGTCTCCAGGCTGTTATTACGTCGGAGCAGCTTGCTGTACCATGGTATGGTGTCATGTTAGACAGGTTTCCTGGCTCACCGTACCCAATAGGTCTGCACACATCTGTTCTCTTCGTACGCACGGAGCCCTCTCTTCCGTCTCTGATTCTCTCTTGCCCTATATTTATAGAATCATATTCACCAGAGCATCAGATGAGGAATCACTCAGCGACTCCTCCTCCCCGCCCGCAGTCTGATGCACCCTACCATCCAGCCTCCCACTCTCCCCATCACTCGAGTCAACACAAAGCGACGGGCGGAGGATTCCTCAGCTCACTGAAAGGCGGGGCAGGAAGTCTCATGAAAAACATCAAAGATGCCTCGTCTAAAGTGGCTCACAGTGTATCACAAACTGTCTCGTAGTGAGTGTGTATGAGTCACTGGATGCGGTGGTACCAGCATCAATAATCCAGCTGATTTAGTGCTAATTGCTACGCGAGCTTAGTAATAGGTAGATCATAGACAATTACTGAATAGTGCATGTCTATGGGTCAAGCTGGTGACCAGTAAATTCCCTACCAAAGTTTAATAGGGATAGCGGGATAGCTCAGTCGTTATAGCGCGGGGTTTGCTATCTTGAGACCCTGGGTTCAAATCCAAACCACCACAGACCCCGTTGTGAATATGAGCTCCTCACATTTGTTCTAGCTCCTACCACTCCAACAAGCGTCAGGCTTAGGAGGTCTATTAAATATGATGGCCAAGTGACCCGAGTAGGATTTAAAAACACACTTTAGTATTAGCTGTTATATTTATTTATGCAATACCACGATTCGCATTTACTTTCAGCATGGGAAATAAGGAGATGGATGTGGCTTTTATAACCCGTAGGATTGTGGGTAAGTCGGGGTTAAGTGATGCCAGCATTACCGCCAACATCTCTCCTAGGAGGATCCATTTAATGGTGCATGCATGGTTTTGGTAATACAAACTTCCATTTGACAATGAAATGGAGTAACAAAGGCGAAGTGGGATCCAGGACAGAACAGTGTACAGTGGTGCTCCTGGTTCGTGGTGGTGTCTGTTTAGTGGTAAAAATGTGAATTTTGAACCTGTGGGCCTGTTCGACAGTCAGTACAAGCCGCTGTGCATTGTGCCATTGGATGTAAATGTAAAAAGGAGAAGTTGGAACCGCAATGAGGGCACACCGTAGTGAGGGAACACTAGTTATATCAGCCTCCTGTTCAAGTATACTCTGTCCTCCTATGCCCCAGAACTTTAAACACCATCTATGTACATGTGAATCAATGGCTGTTGTTACTTTGATCCCATGCCTTTTTTTCTTATATCTACCGACTGTATTAGATTCCAATTTATCCAACTTTCTTACTTGCC
>Ga0224501_10000388_pt1 | contig 36777 bp, 37 predicted proteins | sample SF_Oct11_sed_USG_4_FD_169105 | JGI IMG/M metagenome (GOLD analysis project Ga0224501, IMG submission 169105) | Sediment microbial communities from San Francisco Bay, California, United States - SF_Oct11_sed_USGS_8_1 | ecosystem: Environmental > Aquatic > Marine > Sediment | place: USA... | reverse complement strand
CGTTATCCTTATCATAAATACATGCGCCCATTTTATAAAGTGAAGACACCTCCGCCAAGGATCTCTGAGAGCGTTTAAGAATTGATTTTAAGCGCAGTACAAGCTCTCTGGGCTCAAATGGTTTGGCCAGATAATCATCAGCCCCTGTCTCAAGACCCGCAATACGATCTTCCGCCTCACTTAAGGCCGTTAGCAAGAGAACAGGCATCACAATACCTTCTTCTCTAAGGCTCTGGGTAAACTCCAAACCATTTTGGCCCGGCATCATGACATCTATAATCAGAGCATCAAATTCAAAAACCTCAAGCTTTTTCCTTGCATCCTCTGCACATGACGCTGTCAGCGCAATAAAATCCTGTTCATGCAGATATCTTGAAACAAGTTCACTAATCCTGACATCATCATCTACGACAAGAATATGATCTTTTGTTCTGCTGCTTTGGCCCTGCATATTACTATCCGCCTACACCTATATAATTCCTATTTACAAAACCTTTATTCCTATATAGCTTTTTGTTCAAAGATAATAAAGCGAAAGGCCAATAAAAGTGAGCGAAATTCCCTTTGATCAAAGAGATGGTTTTATCTGGATTGATGGCGAGATGAAAAAATGGAAAGAAAGTAAAGTCCATGTATTAAGCCATGGCCTGCATTATGCTAGTGCCGTCTTTGAGGGCGAGCGCATGTATAATGGCAAAATCTTCAAAAGCCGTGAACATTCAGAGCGCTTGCATAAATCCGCAGAAATCTTGGGTATGAAAGTGCCTTACAGCGTTGATGAGATAGAAAAAATTAAATATGAAGTTTGTAAAGCCAATGATTTGCAGGACTGCTACGTCCGTGTTCTGGCGTGGCGTGGCGGCGAGCAAATGGGTGTAGCCGCACGCAAAACCAAAACTCATATGGCTGTTGCGGCCTGGTCTTGGGGGCGCTATTTTGATGAAGAAAAATACAAAAACGGCATTACATTAAGAACTTCCCCGTGGCATAGGCCGGCACCGGACACAGCGCCGACACAAAGCAAAGCCAGCGGCCTATATATGATCTGTACCATGTCAAAACATGCCGCAGAAGATGATGGCTATGATGATGCTCTTATGCTCGATTATCAAGGCAACATCGCAGAAGGAACCGGAGCTAATTTCTTTGCCGTCAAAAACGGTACTTTAATTACGCCGCCGCCCGATTGCTTCCTAAACGGCATTACACGTCAAACGGTGATCCAGATCGCTAAAGATGCAGGTATCCCCTTTGAAGAGCGTAAGATAAAGCCGGAGGAACTTGCCAGTATTGACGAGGTTTTTTTAACAGGAACTGCCGCTGAAATAACAGCCGTCGGTCAGATCGACGGCCATAAATTCACAGTTGGAGAGATAACTAACAAAATTCGAACATCATATGAAAAGATGGTGCGTAGTTAACCTGTAATAGCCCCAGCCCTTTTTTGTTCACCTTCTATCCGTCACTCAAGCCGCTTTCTTCTTGCCACGATAAAAGCGTTTTTTACCGCCAGACCTGTTCCGGTTCTGATTATTCCGCGCAGGGCGGGCATGAGAACCTTTGTCATTGGCTGCTTGCGGATTTAACAAGCGTTCAATCGCATGCCATTTCCGTCCGTCCTGATTGGAAACAAAGCTTACGGCGGAGCCTTCCGCCCCTGCTCTGGCTGTCCTGCCCATGCGGTGAATAAAGTCTTCCGCCACTTGCGGCAGGTCGTAATTAATCACATGCTCGATATGTGGCACATCAAGGCCGCGCGCAGCAATATCCGTAGCAATTAAAACGCGGAAATTCATTTTTCTGAAATTCTGCATAACCTTATCACGTTTATTTTGGCGCAAGTCCCCATGCAGGGCTTCGGAGGTAAATCCGTCCCGGCGCAGGTTTTTAGCCATCTTATCCGCATTATATTTGGTTTTTACAAACACAATGACCGAGCCATTGCGCTCATAAAGCTGCGACATGAGTTCATTGTATTTTTTATCCTGTTCTATCCGGATCACATCCTGCTTGATATTCGTCGCAACCACATTGGTTTCGCCAACTGCAATACGCTTTGGATTATTTAGATATTTCTCTGACAGCTTCAGGATGTTATTCGGCAAGGTGGCCGAAAACATTAACGTCTGACGTTTATCCGGCATATATTTGAAAATCCGCTCAAGCTGAACGGAAAAGCCCATATCCAGCATCCGGTCGGTTTCATCCAGCACCAGAAAATGCGTATCGTGCAGCATCATCGAACCACGTTCCAGATGATCATTGATCCGCCCCGGCGTCCCGACAATCAAGCGTGGTCTTGCGCGAAGCTGCCTCAGTTGCTTGCCCATCGGCTCCCCGCCAATGATAAAGGCGGTCTTGATCGGGCTTTTGGGACCGAGAAGCTGATGCATAATGTCCATAATCTGCTTTCCCAACTCCCGCGTCGGCGTCAACACAAGAGCAGAACCACGCGGATTGCTAAGAAGCTTTTCCACCAAAGGAATGGCAAACGCCGCCGTTTTACCCGTCCCCGTCTGAGCCGTCCCCATGATGTCATGCCCGCCCAGAGCAAACGGGATCGCCTGCGCCTGAATGGGGGTCGGAGTTGTGTATTTCATGTGCTCCAAGGATTTAGACAGCGCATGGTTTAGGCCGAAGCCTTCAAAATTTTTCATATATTTTCTTTCTTTATTGTGAGTGGCTTACGCCGCATCCTTCAGATTAGCTGCGCTATCTTTGCCCTTTTTTGGGTCGCGCTGAAGGTCGTAACTTACTTTCTGACCTTCTTTCAGTGTACGCCAGCCAGCCTTTTCAACCGCGCTAATGTGTACGAACACATCGCTGCTACCATTATCGGGTTGAATGAAGCCAAAGCCCTTATTATCGTTAAACCACTTTACGGTTCCTGTTTGTTGGTCTTGCATGTTTTTAATCCTTTCACTGCAAAATTTTAGGCGCATAGCAGCACAATTGCCACTTAGCACACATTGTCTCGTTTGATATTTGAAAGACTGTTCGATAAAACTGAACTTTACGAGGAAAGGTGAATTAGAGTTTTTTCTCTAGTGTCTCACGGTCTTGTTACAATCAAGGCACCTGCAAAAAGCTCTATTGCTTATAAAGAGCATCATCGTCAAACGACTGGCGATGTATGACAGGTTGCGGGGCTAAGGTCAAGAAAATAAGATTTACCCTTTGTATTTTGCTCATACACAAAACAATTTCAATCCATATCAAAGCTCTTTTCAATTTCTAAAATTTCCAATCCTCACTCAGTCCTTAAAATTTGAAATAGCCCACCAGGTAGCTGTGGGTAATACTTTTATCAAGGCTTTCAACAGCCGGTTCAGACAAGACTGTTAGAATACAGCTTGGTTTTTCAGCATGAATAATGAATAATGCTAAATCCAAAATTAAGACGTGGCGAAATGAGGAGAAACTGTATCAGGATTAAAAGACAACACATCCTAATTCACGGGATAACAGCCATGTTCTTGGTCGGTTTTATGTTTTATGCGAGAACACCTCACGCTGCCGCTCAAGGCGTACTGGTAACTATCAATGCAGACCGCCAGACAGCTTCTATGCCATACACATTTCGGGCAGGAGCATTTACATTTGGCCTTTTCCTTCCATCATACGTCCAGCAGAGTTTCTTTGATGAATTAAAACCTGGAGCCATAGAAATAGATCTCAAAGAAATTCTCCAAAATTCCGAGACTCCAGATGATATTGCCTCAAGAATAGCTTGGACAGATGATCTCGTAAAAGAGATTCATAAAAAAGGGGGAAAGGTTGTAATTGCTATTGCGGCTATGCCTCTGTGGCTGTCCTCTAGTAATGATTTGAGCCCGGTACCCGGAGATGTTGCCGCCAAGGCAACATATTCACCGCCAAAGGACTACACCGCGTGGGCAAAACTCGTTGAGCGTATTGTCTATCACTACAATCGTGAACTCGGTATTCCGGCCATGTACAAAATCTGGTGGGAGCCTGATGGTGGTTACTGGCAAGGGACAGAAGAGGAATACTTCAAGCTGTATCGTTACTCCGTTCTCGGCGCACTCCGAGCTGATTCCAAGGCAAAGATCGGAGGACCAGGTGTGAGTGCTTTTCTCAATACGAAGTCGCCAAGCGGGTGGCCTCCCTTGCTTCAGAAATTTATTAACTATTGCGCCAAAGAACCACTCCCCGAGTTGGGTCTTACTCGTCTACCCATAGACTTCATAGTATGGCATCAGTTCACAGCAGACCCTCTCTATTCTTGGGATGCCGCGAGTTATCTGGCTCGCCGCTGGTTGAGCGATGCTGGTTATGATCCTAATACCGATCTCCTAATAGGTGAGTGGTCCAGTTGGCAGAGCTGGCCTGAAGTCTTAAGCCAAGAAAGAGATACTCATTTACTTGCAGCATACGTCGTATCCACGCTACTAGCTATGGATCGTGCCGGCATTAAATACCACAGCTTTACATCACTAATAGAACAGCGTCAGGAAGAGGCCCCAGAATTCATTGGTGATTTCGGGTTATATACGAAGAGTTTTATTAAGAAACCCGCATTCCATGCTTTTTCCATTCTTGATCAAGTTGGTTCTAAACGCCTGGATGTGACATCCAGCGAACCACTCATCAGCGTGTTAGGCGGAGCTGACCCTGGTCGCGTCACGGCAGTTCTATCCTCATATATACCCACACGATCCGCAATCCTAAAAGGAGCACTCGCCAAAGCTATGACGAAGGGTTACACTCTTCCTCAACTTACGTCGGCTTTTCACGATAGCAAAATGTTTGAACAGGTCATACTTGGTCAAAGATCGCCTCATAAACTTGGCTTATCCTCATCTATGGAGCAAGATTTTTCCGAGATAGGGATTCAGACAAAAGATCTCTTGCAACATGCCGAAGAAATGTCACGTCAAAAAACGCCTGTAACTGTTACATTCTCTTCATTGCCGTTCAAAAATAATATCCAATATTCTCTGTATCTGATTGATTCTTCGCACACAAACCCAGTCAGTGTTAAGTCTGTTATAGAACCGAAGGTTCGTGATCACCGCAAGACCGTAAAACAAAAATTACGGGATGAAGTATTCAGCGCCTTTAAGCGTGAGGGATACGACGAACAGGAAATTTCAAGATTTTCAAAACTGTTAACAGAACCAGATAAGAGAAGTTTCTTATCAAAGATATCTATTGCTGAACAAAATCGTATGTTGGAGATGATTCGTTTAACTCAGGATACAGAAGATGATGGTGTCGCTGATATTGCACGTGAAATAAATAGCTCTCCATCAGTTATGCTCTCCAAAGCAGCCACTAAGACCATCCCTGCAACCCAGCAATGGACAGTCACCATTCATATGGAACCGAATTCAATTGCCTGGCTCGTGCTTGAAGAACAAAAGTGAGTTTTTTAGCCTCCTGATCCCAACCTCTATAGTCATCTCGCTTTATTTTTACACATCGTTATTCGTCACTCACTTATATTTAATACGCTTTGTTCCTTATGCTTTGTGTAAAAATAAAGCGAGATGACTATACAATGTGAGATAAAAAATTATGATATGAACTCCTCTGAAATAAACAAAACGATTTACACATTAAACCGGAACAAAATTATATCACCATCTTGAACGATATAATCCTTACCTTCTTGACGCATTTTGCCCTTTTCCTTTGCACCGTGCTCCCCGCCATTATTAACGAAATCATCATAGGCAATAGTCTCAGCCTTGATAAAACCTTTTTCAAAGTCAGTATGGATAACACCGGCAGCTTGCGGTGCCTTACAACCCACAGGAATAGTCCATGCACGTGTTTCCTTAGGGCCAGCGGTAAAATAGGTCTGAAGCGCCAGTAATTTATACCCTTCTCGGATAACCAGATTCAGGCCCGGTTCACTTAAGCCCATAGTTTCAAGAAATTCATATCTTTCTTCTTCCGTATCAAGCTGCGCGATCTCGGCCTCGACAGCAGCAGAAATACGCACTACTCGGGCTCCTGTTTTCTGCGCCATTTCCTCAACTTTCTTAGTCCACTCATTGCCCTTAGCCGCATCTTCTTCCGATACATTACAGACATAAAGAACCGGCTTGGCTGTTATCATTTGGCATGATTTAAGCCAACGAGTCTGATCTTCATCAAGAGACTTTGTCATTGATCTGACAGGCTCACCGCTTTCAAGCTTGACTTTAATCTGCTCCATAAAATCACACTGAGCCTCGACTTTTTTATCACCGGAACGCTTTTTCTTACCGATATTATCAATTTGCTTGGTAATACTTTCCAAATCAGCCAGCATTAATTCGGTCTCAATCACATCCGCATCTCTAATTGGGTCAACAGATCCATCTACATGATGGATGTCATCATCCTCAAAACAACGCAGAACATGAATAATCGCATCGGTTTCACGGATATTTCCCAGAAACTGATTCCCCAGCCCCTCGCCCTGTGAAGCTCCTTTCACAAGACCGGCAATATCTACAAATTCGAGCTGCGCCGGCAAAATATTTTGTGATCCGGCCAAAGCAGCGATTTTATTAAGGCGCTCATCCGGCACAGAGACGCGCCCCACATTCGGTTCAATCGTACAAAATGGGAAATTCGCAGCTTGCGCCGCAGCAGTCGCCGTCAATGCATTAAAAAGTGTAGATTTCCCTACATTGGGAAGTCCGACAATCCCGCAATTAAAACCCATTTCGATACCTCTTGTCTAAATTTATAGGCGTGACTATAGCCATCAATTCTAATCTGTCAAATAATTCAAAATTTACTTAAAAAGCTCAGCATAAGCATCTGGATTTTCACGAATAATAATGCTTATACTTCTAGAAAGTTTTTCCAAAAGATCAGATAGCCAATTCTGGTCTTCCTTATCAAAATTACTCAAAACATAGCTGCTAACTTGCCCCTTATGTTGAGGACGCCCTATTCCAATCCGAACGCGCCAAAAATCAGGGGTCCCCAAATGCTGCTGTATCGATTTTAGGCCATTATGACCCGCATTACCGCCACCAAGCTTTACACGCACCTCACCGGGGTTCAAATCAAGTTCATCATGAAATACAATGATTTTTTCGGGTGGGGTTTTATAAAATTGAGAGACCTTTACAACTGACTCACCTGATAAATTCATAAAAGTTTCAGGTTTCAGTAAAATTACCTTTGACCCTGCGATCGCCCCTTCTGTCATAGAGCCCTTATATTTACTCCGGAAGGCTGGAAAGGAAGGGTTATCATCTGCAATAGCATCAATCACCATGAAACCGACATTATGACGATGCTTTTCATAGTCTTTTCCCGGATTGCCAAGCCCGACAATGAGCCACATATCTTTTCCCTCATTCTGATACAAAGAAGAGCCTTCGGATAAAGGCTCTTTCTTAAAATTCAATACTGACAATATTTTGTCAAACATGAAATTATTCTTTAATTTAGTCTTCAGATGCTTTTTCATCACCCTCTTTAGCTTCTTCACCTTCAGCTTCTTCATCACTGATGATACCATCACCCTCAGCTTCCATAGCAGCTTCTTCGGCCTCAAGCTGCTCAGCAGTCTTAGGCGGCACAAGTGTCGCAATCGTAAAGTCACGATTATCAATCACAGGCTTCGTTCCTTCAGGCAATACAACATCACTGATTTTCACAGCGTCACCATGCTCTTTACCCTCCACATTGGCTTCAATATATTCCGGAATATTCATGGCGGAACACAAAAGCTCAACCTCATGACGCACAACGTTCAAAGTACCTTTTTGATCCAAAGACGGAGATTTATCTTCATTGATAAAGTGCACAGGAACCATAACAGCAATCTTGGTTTTCTTATTCACACGAAGAAAATCAATATGCTCGACCACATCCGTAACAGGATGAATCTGAATATCACGGGCAAGCACGACATGTTTGTCCTTATCAATCTTCAAATCACACAAAGTTGTATACATGTGACCGCGATTATATTCCACATTTGCTGTATTCTGATCCAGGGATATTTTTATAGGCTCTTTCCCGTCGCCGTAAATCACGGCCGGGATGCGTCCTTCGCGGCGAAGTGTACGTGCTATCCCCTTACCTGCGCGTTCCCGATTAGCCGCATCTAATGCATAGTTTTTAGACATTGCTTTTTCCTTTTCATAGTAATGGGACGACCTCCAGGGGTGCCGACCCGTTTCGAGGGCTATCTTAAATCAGATTTACAAAGGTTTTTCAAGCAAATAATTGTGCGTTAAAACAATTCGGAAACTGAGCGCTCTTCATGGATCCGTTTAGCGGCTTCACCAACCAGAGTTGCAATACTGATTTGCTGAATACTCTTAGAGTTTTTTATTTCCTCCGTAGCCTGAATGCTGTCAGTAATCACCATGGTTTTCAGCGGCGAGCTTTCTATACGTTCTACAGCTTGACCAGACAACACACCATGCACAACATAAGAATGGACCTCTTTTGCACCCTGCTCCTCAAGAGCAATGGCTGCGTTACACAGTGTACCGCCAGAATCCACTATATCATCCACAAGGATACACACCTTACCTTTAACTTCTCCGATCACATTCATAACTTCTGAGACACCTGCTTTTTCACGGCGCTTATCAATGATTGCCAGATCTGCATTAATCCGTTTAGCCAGCTTTCTTGCCCGTACAACACCCCCTACATCCGGAGAAACAACACAAAGCGGCTCTCCGTTAAATTTTTCCTCAATATGAGCCTTAAACACAGGTATTGCCGAAAGATTATCCACCGGAATATCAAAGAACCCCTGTATCTGGCCTGCATGAAGCTCTAGTGTCAGAACACGGTCCGCCCCCGCCGCAGTGATTAGATTAGCCACTAATTTTGCCGAAATAGGTGTTCTGCCTCCGGTTTTTCTATCCTGACGTGCATATCCAAAATACGGCATAACCGCCGTAATCCGTCTTGCCGAGCCACGACGCAAAGCATCAATAGCAATAAGAAGCTCCATTAAATGATCATTTGCCGGATAAGATGTTGATTGAACAAAAAAAGTATCCTGACCTCTAATATTCTCAAGAATCTCTAAAAATATTTCTTTGTCATTGAAACGCTTGATATTGCACTGAGTCAAAGGAACATCAAGATAGTTGGAAATATGCTCGGATAAAACAATATTAGAGTTTCCGGCAATCAGTTTCATTTTTTCATCCCTTAAATAACCAATATCCCATAAATTCTACACCCACATACTTAGCGCACTATAAGAAAAATGAAATGTAAATCAAGCCGCCTTAGGTTGAAAATTCTAATTTCTTATAGATATTACAGATATCTGCCGTCCATATTCCTTTTCATTCTTGTGTGTAGCGCGCCTATAGCTATAAAACAACGTGTCGTTAGAATAGGTATCAACATCCATTAAAGTGACATTGCGCACGCCAACACGAGATAATCTATACGCACAATATCCTGATAAATCAAATACTAATCTGTTGCAATTATCTGTAGAGAAAAATAATTCACTATCATCGCTTTCATCAATAAATTTTTCTTCAAAATCAGGCTGCACTTCAAAATTTTTCTTCAATAGACATGGCCCAACAACAGCATAGATGCTCTCAGGCTGGGTATATTTTTTCTCAATCATGCAAGATATTGTATTTTCAAGAACACCGGACAGAGCCCCTTTCCAGCCTGCATGAGCTGCCCCGATCACTGGAGTACCATCCTTTTTATGCCCATAAAATAAAACGGGCACGCAATCTGCCGTTAAAATACCAAGCCCTATCCCTGCGCAATCTGTTATAAAAGCATCACCTTTTGGTCTTTGAGCCAAATCAAAAACCTCATCTACAACTAAACATCTGTTTCCGTGAACCTGATACAAGGACAGCAAATTTTCAGGCTTAATAGCAGCTTTTTCAGAAACTAAATCACGGTTTTTCTTTACATGTTGAGCATCATCATCCGAGCCAAGCCCGCAATTCAAGCCTTGATACGCCTTCTGGCTGACACCCCCTACCCTCGTAAAAAAACCATGAAAGATAATATCAGATGATTTTCGCTCCAGCCCTTTATCTGTAAAATATTTTAAATCATTCATTTTAAAAACCCTGCAGGATTAATACTTAAACCAAACGAAAAACACACAGCCTTAAATAACTCTCCCATTTCTTTTGTATCAATCAATCTATTCAGATCACGATCAATTTCTATAATTTTCTGTTGAGCGTCCTTTATTGGCAAATTTTTTAAAGCTGTTTTTTTTAAGGCCTCAGCCCGCAATTCAATACCAAGGCTAGTTAAAAAATCACTTTGCGTCACACCACCATGCCAAATAGCACCTGAGTTTTGGACTCTCTCCTTCAATTCTCCAAAATTCACATGAGCCGTAATGTCACTTTGTCCAATATAATCAAATAACCCGACTTTTTTATGCTTATTAAGAATTTGCAGTGTTTCACCGAATTTTACATTAAAATAGCCGTAATCAATAAATAGGCATGCACCAGATGCTTTCTTTAAAAGCTTCAAACAAGCATCAATAAAATTCTCCTGCGCAAGTGATACCTCCATTATTACGCCGGCAGGACACTCATATTCAGTATCATGCCAATCTGTTATGAAGTCATCCCCATCCATCACCACAACGCGTTTTTGTGTCTTGCCGTTTTTACGCCTGTAATGTTGAACCGGAAATGCATCTAGAAACTCATTACCAATCACAAGTATAGGATATTTATCTTCAAGCATCTTAAGAGAATCTATCCACTCCACTTTTTTAAAAAACGATAAGGCTTTCTTTTGCTTACTCATCAAAACGGGGCTACATTCAAGCATCTTAATATGTAGCGCTTCATGAAAACCTACAATATTGCCTGTTGCTCTTAAGATATCCGCCATCAATGTCCCCCGTCCGGGGCCACACTCTAACAGGACTATCCTCTTAGGCTTTCCCATCTGCATCCAGATATCAGCCAGCCACACACCAAGCATTTCCCCGAACATTTGAGAAACTTCTGGCGCAGTGATAAAATCACCATCAACACCGAATGGATCGCGGGTCATATAATAACCAAACTCTGGATGATAAAGCGCTATATTTATGAACTCAGCCAGATCTATCGCACCACCTTTTTTGATCTTATTCCTAAGGACATCTTCTATTGACGAAAGCATATCTTACGCCTCTTTGGGTTGCCGCAAAATATGTACCATCATTGCAACACCAATGAAGATCATTGGTATAGTTAAAATCTGACCCATAGATAAAAACTCACCAATAAGACCAATCTGTGCATCAGGTTCACGAAACATCTCTATAAAGAAGCGGCTCGCCCCATATCCAAACAAAAACACGGCTGATATGAACCCCTTACGACTAAGAGCGTCATACTTCACAATCAGAACCATAATCACAGCACAAAGCACAATACCTTCCAAAGCAGCCTCATAAAGCTGACTAGGGTGACGCGGCAACCCATCTGAACCAGGAAAGATCATGCCCAATGGTGAAGCCGTAACGCGACCATAAAGCTCGGCATTAATAAAATTAGCCATGCGCCCAAAGAAAAGACCAATAGGTGCCACTGCGCATACCACATCCGAAAGCCTTAGAATATGAATTTGCTTTGGTCCGACATAAAGCAATATAGCTGCAAAAAGACCCAGAACACCACCATGAAAGGACATCCCGCCTTTCCAGACCTGAAACACTTCGGAAAGGTTGTAGTAATAGTGAACCGGATTATAAAACAGAACATATCCCAAACGCCCGCCTATAATCACACCAATAATGGCCCAACTCAGAAAATCGTCAATATGCTCACGCGTCGGCGGCTCACCCTTGAACCGCTCAGCCAGTTTCATACTCACGCGCCATCCAATCAAAAACCCTGCTATATAGGCAAGCGCATACCAGCGGATCACAACCGGACCAACAGCAAACGCAACAGGGTCAATTTCTGGAAAAGATAAAGCCATAATGCTCTAGTGATACCCTTAAAACAGTAGAAAAAAAAGAGAGAAATTTATTTCCCTTTAGTACCTGTTTTATTCACAAATTCATACACAGGAATCTTTTTAGAAAGACTTTAAATGCCTTGAGGAATAAAGCTTACTGGGATATCTAAAAAAGAAAATAAAGCAAAAGACTATGAGCAATCGAGAAAAAATTCTGGATGATTTGGCCCGTTTTGCAGGCGGGACCATTGAAATCATCAGCGGCGCAAAAAATCAGGCCCGTGAAAGTGCAAAAAGTCGCATTGATGAACTTGCTCAACGCCTTGACCTTGTCCCGCGTGAAGACTTTGAGCATCTTGAGGCCACAGTCATAAAACTGCGTGAAGAACAAGAAGCCCTTAAAAAGGAAGTCAAAGCCCTGAGTGGTGCAAAAAAGGTTCAAAAAGCCGCACCAAAGTCCAAAAACGTTAAAAAGAGCAAAGGTAAATAGGCACACATGACAGCACAAATCGAGATTACTGAAAAAAATCTGCCAAACCCGCTGGACCGTGTCGAAGAGATACTTGATCAGAACCATTGGGTTTATAGCCGAATGGGTGAAGATAAACTGGCTCTTAATTTATCTGGTAAATCCAGTGAGTATGAAATTTTGTTTTTATGGGATAGAGACTTTAATGCGCTCCAATTTTTATGCCAGTATAATTTAAGCATCTCGGCTATTAACAAAGAGGCTTTACCAAAGGTTCTGTCCGATATTAACACATCTTTATGGATGGGACATTTTGAATTAGAACATCTAACCAATTCACCAATTTTTAGATACACCAGTCTGCTACAAAATAGTAAAGGTCAGGCCGTAATTGACTTATTGGAAAGGCTTATTGATATCGGCCTAAAGCAATGTGAGCGCTATCAGCATGTATTTTATATACTCTCAAGCAATATGATGATTGACCCGCAAATGCTATCCCTAGCGATGATGGATGTTGCCGGAGAATCCTGATTCTACAAAAAACGAGTACATACCATGTCAACTAAACCGCAAAAAGCTCGTATTACACTCGTCGGCTGCGGAAAGATGGGCGGCGCCCTGCTTCGTGGCTGGGTTGATAGCCATATGATAGAAAGCGCTATTGTCATTGACCCGCATCAAGCCTCTGATCTTTTTAGCGACAATAAAGCAATCGAATTTCTTAATACACCGCCTAAATCTTACGATAAAGGCTCGGATCTTCTAATTATTGCCGTTAAACCGCAAATATTGCATGAATCAGGAAAAGAAATTGCAAAGACCTTACCCATTTCTGTTCCAATCCTATCAATAGCCGCAGGACAAAACTTAACATCATTAGGAAATATTTTTGGATCATCCCGCCCCATTATCCGCACTATGCCCAATACCCCCGCCTCAATTGGCAAAGGTATGAGCGTTTGTGTATCAAATGCCAACACAAGCAGCGCTCAAAAACAGCTGGCACAGATGCTTCTGGAAACTTCCGGAAAAGTTGAATGGATCGAAGAAGAATCCTTAATGGATGCCGTCACAGCTTTATCAGGAAGTGGTCCAGCCTATGTTTTTTACCTTATCGAGATGTTAGAAAAATCCGGCATTGAATTAGGCCTACCCCCTGAGATGGCCAGAATTCTTTCCCGCCAAACTGTAATAGGAAGCGCCGCATTAGCCGAACATGATCCAGATATTCCGGCAAGCGTTTTACGTGAAAACGTTACAAGCCCCGGTGGAACAACCGAAGCCGCATTAAGAGTCCTGATGGACGGAAGAGCACAAAATATCCTCACAGAAGCCCTGATAGCCGCGAAACAACGCTCAAAAGACCTAAACTCCTAAAAAAAAAAGGGTTATTTAGTCCCAAGCCCGATATTTTTGGCTAGTTCACTGCGCCTTTTAGCATAGCTTGGCGCAACCATCGGATAATCGGCCGGCAAACCCCATCTCTCACGATATTGCTGTGGAGTCATGTTATAGGCCGTTTTAAGGTGACGTTTAAGCATCTTAAGCTTTTTACCGTCTTCCAGACACACAAGAAAATCATCGGATATTGAGCGGTTAATCGGTACTGCCGGTTGTGGTCGATCCGGCGATAATGCTCGCACTCCATCACGCACATTATTGAGACCATTATAAACTTTATTGATCAATTCCGGCAAATCTGCCGCTGAAAACTCATTATTAGAAACATAAGACGAAACAATCTCTGTAGTCAGTTCTAATATAAAATCATGATTTGAATCTTCATTCATTATTTGCCCCCTAACTCTTTTTATAGTTCACCTGTAATTTTGAAACAGGCAGTATACCAATTTATGTCATATAAATCACATATGAAATCAATAACACAAGATATTTTTTATAAAGCTTTCAGTTTACGCGACTTTTTTTTAGGAAAACTAACATCGGCATCTCTCAAATATAAAGGCAAAGCAGTATTTAGCTCTTGCCCCATCTCATATTCACTCATGAAATATCGCACAAAATCTGAAATATCTATCATTTGATTGCTGTCAGAAATCTGGTACGCGCCGGACAAATCCTTTTTATATTCAGACCTAAAGCGTTCCACAGCATTCCCGATAACAACGAGGGATTCGTTTTCGGCAATCATATTCAATATACTTTCTCCAGTATATACACCCATCATGACCACTTCACTCTCTTTGGAGTATAAAGCCATATAATAGTCATCGCGCTTGGTCTCCAGCAAAATACAAACCTGCAACTCAATCTTATTTTTTTGGGCATAATTTTGATACATAGCATCAAAAGTCGATACACCCATGACAGGCTTATCAAGTGATAACCCGTAGGCTCTGGCTGTCGAAAGCCCTATCCTTAGCCCCGTAAAAGCACCTGGCCCCCGTGTCACACCAATTAAATCTATATCCTGATACGTCCATTTTGATTGGGCCATCACATCCTCAATCATTGGCACCAAAATTTCAGCATGTCCCCGTTCTATTTTTATAGTTTTCGTAAATAAGCTGTCCGATACCGAATCAAAACATGCCACACTGCACGCATTCATCAAGGTATCAAAAGCTAGGATCTTCATAATAAAACTTTCAACCCTGATTATCTGATACTGGGCGAACTTCTATAACTTCCGGCACATAATGCTTCAACATATTCTCCACACCCATTTTCAGTGTTGCCGCAGAACTAGGACACCCCGAACAGGCTCCCTTCATCTGCAAATAAACAATGCCATCTTCAAAGCGATCAAAAACTATATCACCACCATCCATTGCCACCATCGGACGAACGCGCTCATTCAAAAGCACTTCAATCTGCTTTGATATTTCATCCTTACAGTCATCCAAATCAAGATTTACAATCTCTGACTTAGATTCCAATATTATTGGCTGCCCCATTGATAAATGCTCCATGAGCGCTGCCAATACCATGGGTTTAAGCATGGACCAATCCGTATCATCGGCTTTGCTAACCGAGACAAAATCTTTTGCCAGAAAAACACGGGTTACGCCCTGCAAACTAAACAAGCGCTGAGCCAATGGAGATTGTTCCGCCTGACCAACATCAGAAAATTCTATGGTTCCTTGTGCCAAAATGCTTTGTCCCGGTATGAACTTGACAGTTGCAGGATTTGGCGTAGTTTCAGTTTGTATAAACATGATAGAACTCTTTCATATATAAGTTAAGCTGCTTATATAATGGTTTTATACTGATTGCAAATGCCCAGGTACAATAACCAGCGGCACATTAAGGCGCGACAACCCCTTACCTACAAAATAAGTGACAAGAGGCCCTGGCTTATTCAAAACAGAATCAGCCCCCAGAACCAGCGCACTGATATTGGGATATTGTTCAATCATTTCAAAGATGATATCACTCTTGGTTCCTTCTTCAATACACACCATCGGGAAGTGTTCGGTTTCTCTTAATATCCTGCCTGATGCTTCCCAGATAAGGCTCTCTGAATGCGCCCGCATTTCACTGCGTATTTTTTCCTCAATATTCTGCCAGTGATCAACATGCTCCACCTGCATGACACGAAGCAAAGCAATCCGGGCATCACTATCATTGGCCATTTTTATTGAATAATCCAGGGCCGCCTGAAACTCCTTACTGGAATCAACAACCAAAAGATAAACATCATGTTTTCCTTGCTTGGACATGTTTCTTTTCTCCACTAAGTTATACCTTCACGCGCACAGCACTTACAAACCATCCGGCTATAAATGCAAATAATATACAGCCCAGCCCGTAAAAAAAAGAATTCTCTTTGGCCATTCTTAGAAACAATCCATTAATCCCAACCTGTTTTATAGAAACAGCCTGTACCGCTCGATCAATAATTGCACCATCTTTTACAAGATAAGTATGGATTTTATATTCACCTGTAGGAACAGATTGAGGGATTTTAAAACGAGCCCTGAAAAAATAGGGGTTTAGAAACTCAACCATTTCCGGGGCCTGAGGAAAAACACCCAAATTCTTCCTTTCCTCGACCAAAGCATTCCGAAACACCTCGATATCATCTATCGATCTGGATTTACGTATCTGCTCCTCCTTGAAAAGCGCCTCAATTCCTACATTATGTTTCTCCGATAACTCACTATTATTAATAATAAAATCTCTTTTATCGAGTGCATAACTATAAAAAACCGGTACAGAATCAAAACTAACGAAATATCTATTTACCCATGCCCCCATGACTTGCTCCTTTTGCCAGATTGTAACCCTTCGTTTTGGCCCTTCAACCACAATTGCTACATCCGTATTCGCATCATTTCTATCACCAAACAAATCAATGACAGCTCCGCCAAATCCTGCGCTAACATCAATAAAATCATTAGAAACCTGGGTTACAAGATGATCTCCGGTTCTAATATCCTGAGCATATGCCGCGTTAGTGTTCATAATAAAAAATACTGTAGAAACCACCAATAAAGCTAACCTTGAAAATACAGCAACACGCATCACATCACCGTCACAAAAAAATTATCCGGCGTAAGAAACAAATGCACAGCCATTTTAGTACATACAGCCAGAACAATTAAGGCAAGAATCACACGCGCTCTTGCTCCCTTCACCTTCTTAGAAGCCATTACTCCAAAACGTGCCCCTATCACACCGCCAATAATTAAAAATAGTGCTAGTAATATATCTACACTATTATTGGTTACGGCATGCATGATCGTGGAAAAAGCACTGGTAAATATAATCTGGAAGAGAGAAGTTCCTGCCACCAGATAAGCTGGCATCCCTAAAATATAAATCATGGCAGGCACAAGTAAAAAGCCGCCACCAACGCCCATAGTCGAAACAAGAAAGCCGCTTACAAAGCCGATCCCCGCCGGCACAAAAGCACTAATATATAATTTGGAGCGGGGAAAACGCATCTTATAGGGCAAGCGAGAGATTAATGACGGCGAATTAAAGCGATTAAATTCATGTTTAACAGACTTTCTCTTACCTTTTGAAAGACTAAACACGCTTTCGAAAAGCATCATCCCGCCAACGCTGCCCATCAAAATGATATAAAGTAAGGAAATCACCAGATCAATTTGACCTAAATATTGCATAAGCTCGAAGATTATTATACCGAACACAGTGCCAACCACACCACCACACAGCATTACCGTACCGACAAAAAAATCCACATACCCCTTTTTCCAATACCCTATCACTCCGCTAGTCCCTGATGCCACGAGTTGGCTAGCTTGTGTACCAACAGCCACAGTAGGCGGGATACCCATAAAGATCAACAAAGGCGTGGTTAGAAACCCACCGCCGACCCCAAACACCCCTGATACAAACCCCACGAAAAAGCCGAGCAGAAATATCTCCTCAACTGCCACGGCCATTTCAGCAATAGGTAAATATATCAACAAGTCTTAGCTCTCCCGCTTCACTACCCGAGAATGCCTCACAATCAATCCTTATAGCAAGGGCGCTTTTGAAAAGCGCCCTTAAATTTTAACAAATACGGATAAAAAACCAATATCAGAATTTATAGACACCGTTATGATCATCGCTTTGGATACGAACACTGTCATCATCTGTAAAGTCACGATAATGTCCTTGCTGTTCTCCTCCAAAAGCTTTCTCAAAATCAACAGATTTAACTATACCCATAAAGGCGTTGCGCCAGTTTTCAAAGTGCTTCTCCTGAGCCGAACACTCAACTATATATACTCTATCACCATATAGCGAAGCAAACATCAAACCATGCTTATCGGCAACAACACCTTCATTGGTACGGTAAGTGGCCTCCACCATGCTTGCATAACCACGTCCAACACCTTTTTCATCTTTCATTGCCTCAATCACATAATTATCATACTGACCGAGATAACTATCCCAAAAATCACGACTTACAGCAAGTTTTTGAATTTCATCAGCATATTCTGTCTGAGGGTAAATCTTAAAACGCCCCTCTTCACGAACGCGAACACGGCACACCGCCAGATTATTCTCGCCTGGCCCAACCACCGTCAACTGATCATCCGGCTTCATATTACTCGTAATGCGCCACAAATCAGGGAAAGACACTGAAAAACGTCCATCCTGATCTTCGATATAGAATATTTCCGCATTGGCATTTGAAAATGCCAACGTCATAAACACGGCAGCTGTCAGGCAAATCTTAATTATAAAATGCATTGTTACACGAACCTCAGTCAGTTAATATCATCTGACATTGTGCTATGTCTTACAAAAAAAAGCAAATAAGTTCTGTTATTATCTCGGATTAAAGGCGAGAAAGCCCCATAATTCTGTGAACTTCCGCCAAAACAGGTGCCGCCATTTCCTGCGCCTTTTCCGCACCAGAATTCAAAATTTTTTCAATACTTTCAGTATCTTTCATTAGTTTATTCATGTTGTTTGTAATGGGCGCAAAACTTTCAATCACCAGTTCGGCAAATTCAGGCTTAAACTCCGAGAACGTTTTACCACTAAAACGCTTTAAAGAATCTTCCTTGCTTTCATTAGACAAAGCCGCATAAAGTGTAATCAGGTTAAGGGCCTCAGGGCGATTATCTAAATCCGATAATTTCTCCGGCAAAGCTTCCGAATCCGTTTTGGCTTTCCTGATTTTCTTTAAAATCGTATCCGCATCATCGGTAAGATTAATTCGTGACATATCCGAAGGATCTGATTTACTCATCTTACTTGTACCATCACGCAGAGACATAACTCTTGGTGCAGGACCGGTAATCACAGGCTCGGGCTGAGGAAAAAAATCAACACCAAAGCGAGTGTTAAATGTAGAAGCAATATCACGCGCCAGCTCAAGGTGCTGCTTCTGGTCCTCCCCCACAGGCACATGCGTCGCCTTATAGATAAGAATATCCGCCGCCATAAGGACAGGATAGGCAAATAACCCTAAACCCGCACGCTCTGCATTTTTTCCAGCCTTGTCCTTGAACTGCGTCATACGCTGGAGTTTACCCATCTGCGCCATAGTACCCAAAAGCCACATAAGCTGTGAATGCTCGGGAACTGCTGATTGTACAAAGATTGTTGATTTCTTGGGATCAATCCCTGAAGCGATATAAGCTGCGGCAATCTCTAACGTTGCTCTCTTAAGAACCTTAGGATCATAAGGCACTGTGATTGCATGCAAATCCACCACACAATACAGACACTCCGCATCTTTTTCCTCTTGAAAAGACACCCAATTCTTCAGTGCCCCAAGGTAATTTCCTAAATGAAGCTGGCTAGTGGGTTGCATACCCGATAATATTCGTTTCATCTCTTACGTGCCTTTTTTAAGTAAATGTCTTTTAATGTCGGAGAGTTTTACAACCTTCAACCCTAAAATTAAAGTCCCGTATATAAGAATTCCAAAAATCACCAACCCGCCTAAAGCTGTAATTCTGGTTAAGAAAAAGGCGCTAAAGATATAATCATGCAAAATAAAAGCAGCTCCGTATAAAGACGCCCCCATGATCAAAGATGATATAATAATCTTAACAACTACAAATTTGAATTGAGCATCAAGCTGCGCGGATGAATGATCTTTCAGATAATGAATATGGGCAAAAAACTGTACCCATCCGGCTATTCCTGTTGCCAGAGCAATCCCGACAACACCGATATACTGAATCAGGGCAATGCTCATAACAATATTTAAGATCGTTGCTACAACAGAGATTTTTACAGGCGTAACCGTATCTTCCCGCGCCCAATGGGCTGTAGAAAAAACCTTAATTGCAATATAAGCAGGCAGCCCCATTGCATAAGCCATCAGCACACTTGCCGTCATAAGACTATCACTGGCCATAAAGGCACCGCGTTCGAATAACACAGTAATCAACGGCAAAGGAATTGCTGCCAGAGCCACAGCCGCAGGCAATGCCAGCAACAAACAATACTCCAAGGCACGGTTAAAGAGGTTCCTGCTCTGGCTTTTATCCTCAAGTTCCATGGCCCGCGCGAGCATAGGCAAAAGCGCTGTTCCCACCGCTATCCCTACCACACCAAGAGGAAGCTGATTTAAACGATCCGCATAATAAAGATAGGAAATCGCCCCCTCCTCCAGTAATGAGGCAATAATCAAATCCGCAAATAAGTTGATATGCATAACCCCCGCTCCGATCATGGCTGGTCCCATGAGTCTAAAGACACGCTTGGTTTTTGCATCAAGTATAGGCTTTTTGAATGTTATTCGTACATTATTTCGAAAAGCTGCCACCCACAAGAACAGAAGTTGCAGAATACCCGCCACCAATATCCCCCAAGACATAGCATAACCGGCATTTTCAAAATAACCTGATACCAATAAAGCCACAATCAAACTCACATTAAACAAAACAGGGGCAAAGGCAAACGGGGCAAAGCGATCATGCGCATTTAAAACCCCGCCAAGCAAAGCCGTTAAAGACATCAGCAAAAGATAGGGAAATGTGATTCTGCTAAATTCCACAGCCATAGGCTGACGCAGTGCGTCTCCTATAAAACCAGGGGTTATTACCATGATAACATAGGGCATAAAAATCATCACAAGAAGTGTAAAAACACTTAAAACGCAAAGCATAATCATGAACGCATTGCTTGCAAACCGATTAGCTTCATCTTTTCCTTCCGTTTGCAATGTCCTCGAATAAAGCGGCACAAAAGCAATGCTAAATGCCCCCTCTGCTGTGACGCGCCGGAAAAAATTCGGAAGCTTCAGTGCGATAAAAAACGCATCCGCCACCGGCCCTGCCCCCAAGAATGCAGCCGTCAAAATATCACGAACAAATCCGGCAATTCGGGATAAGCCGGTCATCCCGGCAACAGTAACCATAGCTTTTGCAAGTTTCATATGCTAATCAATACCAGTAATAAGGAGAAAAAACAGCATGGAAAATCCTGAAAGTACATGGTTTGGGGAAAAAAATGTTTCACCGGAAGAAAAAACAAATAATGTCATAGGTGTTTTTGATTCTGTTGCTGATCGTTATGATTTAATGAACGATATTATGTCTGGCGGGATACACCGTCTTTGGAAAGACCGTTTTGTCCGCATGATCCGGCCTAGAGCCACATTAGACGGCCGTTCAATAGATTATCTGGATGTCGCAGGCGGCACAGGCGATATTGCTTTTCGCATTCGTAGAAAAGTTGGTTCTGGTGCAAACATCACCCTTTGTGACCTTAATGATAATATGCTCATAAAAGGTCGTAGCCGTGCCATAGACAAAGGATGGTTCAATGATTTTAACTGGATCACCGGCAATGCAGAATCCCTCCCGATTCCGGATTCCAGCATTGATATCTATACAATTGCCTTTGGATTACGCAATGTGACGCATATAGATACAGCGCTAAAAGAAGCCTATAGGGTCTTACGTCCTGGCGGAAAATTCTTTTGTCTTGAATTTTCACATGTCCGCCTACCTATGCTCGCCAGAGCTTATGATACATACTCATACGCATTCATCCCGTTTATGGGCGAAAAAATCACACAAGACCGTGAGAGTTATCAATATTTGGTGGAAAGTATCCGGAAATTTCCAACCCAGAAAAAACTTATGCAGCGCATAAAAGAGGCGGGTTTCGAAAAAGCTAGCTATACAAATTTTAGTGCAGGCATCGCAGCGGTTCACATTGGCACAAAACTTTAATAATATTCTCTAGGCTCTTGTATATAATTCCAAGATTTTATTGACACTTATAAAAAAAATGATGCATTATCCTCGAAATTCAAGAAAAGGGTAATGCGTCACTATAATGGCGCATAGGAAGGTATTAAAATGAGCAATTTTACCAAATCTATTTTATATTCAACAACAGTCCTTGCAGTTGGCTTGATCTCTATTTTTGCGATCTATGATTATGTATCGACACAACAAGCTACCACGCAAGGGATTGCAGCTATCGAACCGGCCTCCGGTGAAGGAAAAAACGATTCAGATGCCAACACAAGTGCTACATCGGCTTCTTTGAATGATATTAAGGGGTTAACAGAAAATCCTTTAGAAGATGTAAAAGAAGGAATCGCTGAAATACAAGAAGCTTTTGAGAACATTGAAGCAGAAGAAGTCACCAAAACCCCTGGCTATGAAAAGCCAACATTTGGTGTGTCTGCAGAAAATATTGAAAAAGTAAACTCTACAGAGCCAGAATCAGTTGAAACAGAAGCAGAATTCATAGAACCTGCCGCTGGGACTATCACAGAATCGATTGTCGAAGAAGGTAGTGAGGTTATTGAAAAAGCTGAAGATATTTCAGGGGATATTGGCGCCACAGCAAGTGAAACCGCTGAGCCGATTTCAGAAGCTGAGATACAAAATTAAATTTTAGACTTATCTAAGTTTATATGTAATTTGTAAAACCCCGTTTGCCCGGCATCGGGGTTTTATAGACTTAAAGGGAAAGCAATATGCTTGAAGGTAAAAAGATCCTTTTAATTATATCAGGTGGTATTGCCGCCTATAAGGTTCTTGATCTCATAAGGCTAGTTCGCAAGAACGGCGGAGATGTAACCTGCATCATGACCAAAGCCGCTGAAAACTTTATTACTCCTTTAAGCGTTGCTTCTTTAAGTCAAAGTAAGGTTTACACGGACTTATGGTCTTTAACCGATGAAACTGAAATGGGACACATACGTCTGAGCCGTGAATGTGATCTTGTTCTAGTTGCGCCCGCAAGTGCCGATATCATAGCTAAAATGGCCCATGGGCTAGCTAACGACTTAGCCAGCACCACCCTACTAGCCTCGGACAAACCCATTATGATTGCCCCAGCTATGAATCCGGAAATGTGGGAAAAGCCGGTAACCCAAGATAACATATTGAAACTTAAGAACTATGGTACACTATTCATTGGCCCTGAAAGTGGTGATATGGCCTGCGGAGAGACAGGTACGGGTCGCTTAAGTGAACCCGAAACAATATTCCAGAGTCTATGCACTTTTTTTAGTGACAAACCTTTGGCTAAAAAAAAAATAATAATCACCGCAGGGCCAACCTATGAACCGGTTGATCCGGTACGTTTCCTAGGAAACAGATCATCGGGCAAACAAGGCTATGCCATAGCAGAGACCTTACGTGATTTAGGTGCCGAAGTCACACTCATTAGCGGCCCGACGCATTTGCACCCCCCTAAAAACATGATAACTATATCAGTAAACACCGCTGAAGAAATGCTAGAAGCCTGTAAAAAGGCTCTCCCTGCGGATATAGCGGTCTGCACAGCCGCAGTGAGCGATTGGCGCGCCAAAAATCCAGCCGCGCAAAAGATCAAGAAAACAGCATCAAAATCACAAAACACACTGATTTTAGAAGAAAACCCTGATATTTTGAAAACAATATCGCAATTGCCACGAAAAAAACGACCTGCACTTGTAATAGGGTTTGCCGCAGAAACTGAGAACCTTCATAAAAATGCTATAAAAAAGTTTGAAAGTAAAAAATGTGATTGGATATTGGCTAATTTGGTTGGAAAAGATATCTCTGGAAAAGAAAGAGCTTTTGGATGTGACCGAAGCCATATATATTTTATCACTCAGGATAAAGATACAGAAGACTGGAGCTTGTTATCAAAAAAAGAAACAGCTCAGAAATTGGCAAAAAAAATAATCAACTATTACAATGAAAGCAAATAACAGAGCTATAAATGACGGATAAATTAAAAATCATTATTAATGAAGATGATATTCAGGTTTCACTAAAACCTCTGGAAAATGCAGTAGGCCTTAAGCTGCCTACTTATGCAACAACCCATTCAGCAGGTATGGACCTCACAGCCGCACTGGAAGAAGCCATAGAAATAGGTGCCGGAGAGCGAGCCTTAATACCAACCGGCCTGGCTATTGCCCTGCCCCATGGTTTTGAAGCTCAAATACGTCCTCGTTCAGGTTTGGCAATTAATCACGGCATTACGGTTCTAAATTCACCGGGCACAATTGATGCTGATTATCGCGGTGAGATTAAAGTAATATTGATTAACCACGGGCAAGAAGCTTTTACAGTTCAGCGCGGTATGCGTATTGCTCAAATGGTTGTTGAACGTCACACTCATGTTGACTGGCAAGTTGTTGAAGATCTTGAAGAAGATGAAGGTCGTGGTGAAGGCGGTTTTGGCTCAACAGGTGTAGAATAACTCTACAACACTATATTTTTCTTTAAAAACCTGTTTTCACTCAGTGCATGATGTCGTATGACATATGACATGGTCGATGCGCTTAAAAAACATGATCCACATCAGGATTTTCAAGATGATCCAGATATATTTGAAGCGCGAATGCAGCGCTTTATGGATCAAGGTCACACCCCTATGATGGCTCAATATAACGTTATCAAAGAGGATCACCCTGATTGCCTGCTTTTCTATCGCATGGGTGATTTCTATGAGCTGTTCTTTGATGATGCTCTGATTGCTTCGGAAATTCTTGATATAACCCTGACAAAGCGAGGCAAATCACAGGACAAAGCCATTGCCATGTGCGGTGTGCCTTATCACTCCTACGAACCATATCTGGCCAAACTCATCAAGTTGGGTCATAAAGTCGCCATATGTGAACAGCAAGAAACACCGGATCAAGCTAAAAAGAGAGTAAAAAAGCAAGGAAAACCTGCTTCAAAAGCACTAGTTCAAAGAAGCGTCATTCGTATCGTGACCCCCGGCACATTAACCGAGGAACCATTACTGGAATCTGGTCGCTCCAATTATATTTGTGCCATATCGGTGCAGAACCAGAATACTGCATTAGCCTGGATGGACCTATCAACAGGGGCATTTTTCACCAAGACTGGCACCATAAATGACCTGGGGTCAGATATTTCTGCTATAGAGCCACAGGAAATACTACTTGAAGAAGACAGTAAAGGGGTCTTTATAAAGAATTTTAATAATCCATCTTTTACAATTACTTATACTGATTACAAAGATTCTGCCCTAAAAGAAGAGCAACTAAACAGATACGACGCGTATAAAAACACCATACTTCCAGCGCTTCAAGATGCCTCAGCGCATGAGGCGCAAGCCATTATAAACCTGACCCGTTATATTGCTTCAACACAAAAGGGTAAACTTCCTTACATAGACAGACCAAAAAAAATTCTGGGCACTGATTACATGTCTATTGATGCTTCTACTCTTCGAAGCCTTGAAATTTTACGAACCATTGATGGTGAGCACACCGGAAGCCTCATTCACGCAATTGATTATACATCCAGCGCTGCAGGCACCCGCTTGTTACGGGATCAAATTTCAAAACCTTTAACAAACATAGAAAAGATTAACGAGCGCCTAGATTATATTGAGTATTTTTGTGCGGATACTATCCTGCGTGATAAAATAATAGAATACATCAAATTATTGCCCGACATGCAGCGAGCCTTATCGCGGCTTACTATAATGCGTGGCACAGCAAGAGATCTATGCGCTATGCGCGATGGTTTAGCTGTGTCTGAAATCATACAATTGGGCCTAAAAAAACAAAATCATCCACTATTTGAAAACCTTACAAAATCCCTGCAGCAAAGTTCGTTTATAAAAATTTTGCACGATGATTTGAAGGCAGCCCTAATGGATAATCCGCCAGCTATAATGAGGGATGGCGGATTTATTCGACCTGACTATAACGCAAAGCTGGATCAACTCAAAGGGATGCGCGATAATAGTAAAGCCTTGATTGCACAGCTTCAAAGTACATACCAGAAGGCAACTGGGATTGAGACACTTAAAGTCAAATACAATAATGTACTGGGCTATTTTGTAGAGGTTAGCTCCAAAAAGGCTGATCCTCTAATGGTTCCAAGTGATAGCAATCCCTTTATACACCGCCAAACCACAGCAAATGCAGTAAGATTTACGACAACAGAATTATCAGAATTTGAGAAGGAATTGCTTTCCGCATCTGACAAATCCATTGCTCTGGAAAATGAAATCTTTGAAAACTTTGTGCAGCAAGTATCTGCACATGCCGATCAGATACAAATTATTGCAGCAGCACTTGCACAAATAGATGTTAGCACAGCGCTATCCCTACTGGCCGAGGACATGAATTATACAAGGCCCGAGATTAATAAGTCCAAAAACTTTGTAATAATTGAAGGACGTCATCCTGTTGTTGAAAAAGCTCTCAAAAAAAAGAGTGACAATTTTGCACTCAATAATTGTACAATTGACAATAAAGACTGTATATGGCTTCTAACCGGACCAAACATGGCAGGTAAATCAACATTCCTGCGCCAAAATGCTCTTATTGCTATTCTTGCACAAGCGGGCTGTTACGTACCGGCCTCTTCTGCGAGCATCGGAGTTATTGACAAAGTGTTTAGTCGTGTAGGCGCCTCGGATAACCTCTCAAAAGGTCAATCGACCTTCATGGTTGAAATGATTGAGGCTGCAGCAATTCTTAATAACGCTACGCAACACTCTCTCGTTATTCTTGATGAGGTAGGGCGAGGCACATCAACCTATGACGGTCTATCCATTGCATGGGCCTGCCTTGAACATCTGCACAATCAGAATAAATGCCGCACAATCTTTGCAACACATTACCATGAACTAACCACTCTTGAAAACAAATTACCGCATATGTCGTGTCACAGCATGCAGGTCAAGGAATGGCAAAAAGATATAATATTTCTGCACAAAATATCATCAGGCGCCGCACAAAAATCATATGGCATCCATGTCGCGAAGCTTGCAGGCTTACCGGAAAGCGTCATTCAAAATGCATCAAAAATTCTTAAGACACTTGAGGAGTTTAATGGCACCAAAAGAGAAATAAATATGGAACTTCCTCTTTTTGCTACACCTATGAACGAACAAAAGGATGATCCATGCATAGAGCAATACAAAGAGATTGGCGAGGCAGTTAAACATCTCGTTCCAGATGAACTTAGCCCGCGAGAGGCTCTGGAAAAACTATATGAGCTAAAGGCACTGTTATCTGACACATGAAATCGCTAAAAGTGTCTTTACTTGACAAGTATCTTATCCTATCACTTTGGAAACAAAACAACCAAACATGAAGTATAGAAATGCCAAAGGATCAAAATTCTATTATTGAAACAGACGTTGTTATTATTGGAGCAGGGCCCTGCGGTTTATTTGCTGTTTTTGAATTGGGCCTACTGGACCTCAAATGTCATTTGATAGATATTCTTGACCGTCCGGGCGGTCAATGTACCGAACTATATCCCGAAAAACCGATTTATGATATCCCAGCTTATCCTGAAATTTCAGGTCAGGCTCTCACCGATAAACTCATGGAGCAGATCAAACCCTTCAACCCCACATTTCATTTCCAGCAAATGGTCGAGAAGCTAGAGCGCACAAATGATGATAAATGGCTGCTCACAACCGATTTAGGCACGTCCTTTAAGGCCACATGCGTCGTTATTGCAGCTGGAGGCGGTTCATTTATGCCCAAAAAACCTCCTATTCCATCAATTGAAGATTATGAAGGAAATTCAGTTTTTTATGCTGTGCGTGAAATGAAAAAGTTCGAAGGTAAAAAAATCATAATCGTTGGCGGTGGAGATTCCGCACTAGACTGGACAATAAATCTACAACCCCTTGCAAAAGACCTGACTTTAGTGCACCGACGGGATGATTTTCGCGCCGCGCCTGACAGCGTCAATAAAATGCGCGGTCTTGTAGCCGCTAATAGGATGAACTTGAAGATTGGTCAGATTAAAAAGCTCGTTGGTTCAAATGGCATTCTTGAAGCCGTTGAAATAGAGAACAGCGAGAAGCAAAATGAGACCATTGAATGCGATGCGCTTTTGCCTTTTTTTGGCCTTACCATGAAACTAGGCCCGATAGCTGATTTTGGTTTAAACCTCGAAAACAATTTAATACCAGTCGATACAGAGAAATTCGAAACGTCCAGTAAAGGAATATTTGCTATCGGAGATATTAACACCTATCCGGGCAAGCTGAAGCTGATCCTCTCGGGATTTCATGAAGCGGCACTCATGTCGCGTCAAGCATTCCGTTATTGTAACCCAGACGCAAAATTGCGTTTTGAATACACAACATCCAGTTCGTCTCTTCAATCTAAGCTTGGAGTGGCTCAATAAAAACGCCCCGATAAAGGGGCGTTTTAACAATTCTCCTAAATATTATGACGAAATTTAATCTTCGTCCAAACCATCAAACAGTGCCGTAGAGATATAACGTTCTGCAAAAGACGGGATAATTGCTATAATCTGCTTACCTTTATTCTCCGGCTTCAAAGCCACTTCTTTAGCAGCCGCAAAAGCCGCACCGGAAGAAATACCGCAAGGAATACCTTCAAGCCTTGCAATTTCACGCGCAGTCTCCAGAGCCACATCGCTACTAACCTTAATAGGCTCATCAATCAGGCTAGTATCTAATATCTCCGGCACAAAACCTGCTCCAATCCCCTGAATTTTATGTGGTGAAGGCTGGCCACCTGAGAGAATTGGGCTTTCTTCTGGTTCTACGGCATAGGTTTTAAACTCAGGCTTTCGGGCTTTAAGCACCTGGGAAACTCCTGTAAGCGTTCCACCGGTTCCAACACCGGAAACCAGAATATCGCATTTCCCATCCGTATCAATCCAGATTTCCTCAGCCGTGGTTTCACCGTGAATCTGGGGATTAGCCTTATTCTTGAACTGACCCGGCATAAAGGAATCCTTATGTTCCTCAAGTAGTTCCTGCGCCTTGGCTATAGCGCCATTCATGCCTTTTTCTTTAGGTGTAAGCACCAACTCTGCTCCATAAAATCTCAGCATTTTTCTACGCTCAATAGACATACTTTCCGGCATAGTCAGTATCAAGCGATACCCCTTATTAGCCGCGACAAAAGCAAGCGCAATCCCTGTATTGCCTGATGTAGGCTCAATCAGAACAGTCTTTCCCGGTGTAATCAAACCATCACGCTCAGCAGCCTCTATCATTGCAAAGCCGATACGATCCTTAACAGAAGCAATTGGATTGAAAAATTCCAGCTTTGCCAAAATCTCTGCCTCCAGCTTATATTTTTCCATAAACTTGGAGACGCGAACCAATGGCGTGGCCCCAATCGTATCAAGAATAGAGTCATAGATATGGCCCCGACATTCGGCATCAGGCTTCAACGGGTTCGGCTCTTCAGTCTTTATTGCAGTAAAGCTCATCTTTTTTCTCCTTTTTAAACGAACTGATTAGTCACCTTCTCCGGCTTCAGGACTAAAATATTGCTTATATTTATTCGGCTTATTCTTTAATTCCTCAGCTTCAGGCATCGGATCCTTCTTAACCGTTATATTGGGCCATTCTTCCGCATATTTACGGTTTACTTCAAGCCACTCATCCGCCTTGCTATCCGTATCGGGCAAAATTGCCTCAATAGGACATTCCGGTTCACATACACCACAATCAATACACTCATCCGGATGAATAACAAGCATATTTTCACCTTCATAAAAACAATCAACCGGGCAAACTTCTACGCAATCCGTATATTTGCATCTTATGCATGCTTCAGTCACGACAAAAGTCATCTTTATTACTACTCCTAGCTATTAATGAGGTTCAAATTAATAAGACGCCATTCTATTGGCAATCCTTATTTTATTGTTTCTGCCCATAACGTTTTTCCAAAAAGGCAAAAATTGCAAGCAATCCTGTATCCGCACCACCTTTTGGCCGTCCGGGCTTACCGTTTTGCTCCCACGCATAAACATCCATATGAATCCATTCAATTGCATTATCAATAAAACTTTGCATGAACAAAGCCGCCGTACTCGCACCTGCTTTGCCTCCTGTACTGCTAATATCGGCAATAGAACTATCCAGATCCTTTTTATAGGGTTGCCATAAAGGCAAAGGCCATACAGGATCACCGGCCATTTTCGATATATTCCGCACCTCATCAAGAGTCTCATCACGATTTGAAAATAAAGCCGGCAAATCATACCCTACAGCTATGCGCGCAGAGCCGGTAAGTGTTGCATAATCAATGATAATCTCTGGCTTTCCTTCACAAGCATAAGTAAGCGCATCGGCAAGAATAAGTCGTCCTTCTGCATCTGTATTGCCAACCTCAATAGTTAGCCCCTTACGGGATTTCAAAATATCCGAGGACCTAAAAGCGTTTCCAGAAATCGAATTTTCTACAGCCGGCACCAAAACCTGCAAATTCACCGGTAACTTCAAAGCTATAATCAAATGCGCCAGAGCAAGAACATGAGCCGCCCCGCCCATATCCTTTTTCATCGTCAACATTAATTGAGAGGGCTTAATATCCAGCCCTCCTGTATCAAAGCAAACCCCCTTCCCCACAAGGGTGATTTTCGGATGGGTTTTCTTACCCCAGTTAATCTCAATAAGGCGTGGACGGTTTTCACTTGCTTTTCCAACTGTATAAATAAGAGGGAAATTCTTCTTTATCAAATCGTTATCTACGACACTCTTAAATACAGCCTTATGCTCATCCGCCAAGGCTTTGGCAACTTTTTCAAGCGCCTGCGGATGCATCTCATTGGCAGGAATATTAACAAGATCCCTCACCAAACATATAGAAGAGACAATAGTTTCAATTCGTTTTGTATTGATTTTAAAATCTTTGTCCAGAACTAGTTTTGGCTTGGTCGTTGCCTTTTTTTTCTTATATTTTGTGAAGCTATAGCAACACAGCCCAAATCCAATATAAAGCCTTTCAAATATTGGCTCGGAAATCTTACAGGGAGATTTCACTTCAAAAGAAAAACTAATAGTCTCCAAAAGTTCTTCAGAAAAATAGCCTTCAATAAATTCACAGATTAAAGCGCCATCTGTATAGCTCACAGAATCATTGATACCAAAATAAATTCTCTGCGCCTTACCGTCTTTGTCAACATGCACAAGCCCCTTCCCGGATTTTGCTTTAAATCCACGCTCAGCACACAAAGCCTGCAATGCTTTGTCTTGCTTGGCCAACCAATCCGGAAATTTACTTTCCTGCACAATCTGAACAGGAATATTTCGCTTTTTCTTACTTTTGGCAAACGGCTTGAAATTTGGTGACGGGACGTCAGACATCTATGAATCTCCTGAAATTTAAGGCAACGAAGTTTATCATGTTTAAAAACACAATCCAGCATTTTGTTATTGAATTCATAGATACAATGTGCGGAAATTATATAAGGATTAAAAGAAATGGTCGGAACGAGAGGATTTGAACCTCCGACCCCTAAGCCCCCAGCTTAGTGCGCTAACCAGGCTGCGCTACGTTCCGATCCGCTCTATTAACTAAGTCCTTGTATGCTATTTGGCAAGATATGTTTTAGTTTTTTTGAAGTTTCCGCTTACTTTCCGTCGAACCATGCCACAAAACGACGCCCGAAATTTGAAATAATGCCGCTTATATCTCCGGGCTTTGACTGTGAAGACAGGTCATTATTGAACGAAAACTCTTCATCCTCAAACTCTAAAGCTGTATGCCCCATAATTTTATCATAATCAGCTTCCTTGTTATGAATCTCGCCCAGTTTAATCATGACACCCTGCTCTTCGGAAGCAAAATCACCATCAACCCAAACCAAATCCCGCGCAAACTCGAAAAATTTAACACGGTCCTTATATTCCGTAATCCCCTTGAACATCAAGACAGGGTCCTGAGCCACCATAACATCCTCTTTCAGGATATTAACCTGAGCATCGGAAAACTCGATATCCTCCAGAATATGCGCCATAAACCCGATTTCCTCGGAAGTAACAACATTATCGGCATGCGCCACAGCAAATAACGTCCGCCACATAAAAAACTGACTATCCGTTACACCTTGATCCATCTTTCAAGCCCTTTATTCATAATAAAAGTCTCAAAATTATAGCAGTTTTTCTTTAATAATAGCAAGCTCTTACCACAATTGTTCTTGATATGTTCTTTGTTTGTGTTTATGTCTGTAACACGCATCATTAATAAAGGCAAAACCCCATGAACAAGGACTCCGGTATCAAATGGCTCTTTCTCGATCTGAACAGTTATTTCGCCAGTGTCGAGCAACAGGAAAATCCTGCCCTGCGGGGTAAACCGGTTGCTGTCGTACCGGCCGATACAGATTATACATGCGCCATAGCTGCCTCTTACGAAGCAAAAGCTTACGGCATTAAAACAGGCACAATGATCGGCGAGGCAAAAAAAATGTGCCCGAATTTACACTGCGTTGTTGCGCAGCACAGACCTTATGTCGAATATCATAACCGCATCATAGAAGAAGTGGGCAAACATATTCCAATCAATAAAATATGCTCTATTGATGAGCTATCCAGCCGCCTTCCCCCTTCTAAACGAAACATAGAGTCTGCACAAATTATCGCAACAAAAATAAAGACAGGGATACAACAAAACATCGGAAGCCATATTAAATGCTCAATCGGCGTTGCCCCCAATTCATTACTAGCAAAAATTGCCTGTGATATGAAAAAACCGGACGGTTTGACGTTCATCAGCCAAGAAGACCTCCCCGGCCCGCTTTTAGGTTTAAACCTCACCGATATTCCCGGCATAGGCTTTAATATGCATAAACGCCTGAATAAATCCGGTATCTACACTATGAAAGATCTTTGGAATACTGACCCCAAACACGCCAGAAAAATCTGGAACAATGTTCAAGGGGAGCGCCTTTGGTACTGGCTGCATGGATATGATTTCGAACCTCCTGAAACCAAGCCGTCTATGATTGGACATAGCCGCGTTCTGGATCCTGAAAAACGGGATTACAATTCTGCGCAGCATATGGCGAGACAACTTCTTCTAAAGGCCGTTTATAGACTACATAATCACACATTAATTGCGCAGCATTTATATTTTTCTGCGCACATAAAAAATGTTGGACGGTGGAATAAGGGAATAAATATTTATGCTACAGACAACATTTTCTTTTTGCTCGAACAGCTTGATGATATCTGGAACATGATGCGCCTTGATTTGCACAAAAACTGCAGTAACATCACAATGCTCAAATTCAAAAAAATCTCTATTTCCCTGCACGGATTAACGCACAAAGAAGACTCAACCAAAGATCTATTCCTGCACAATATAAATGACTCATCCTGCAAAAAGGCGTTAAGAGAACAAAATCTTTTTGCGGCTATGAAGAAACTCCAGAATAAATACAAAAGCGATGTTGTCACTCTCGGTCTGCCGCCCAAGACAAATTCCGGCGATATAGGCACAAAAATCGCCTTTAGCCGCGTACCGGACATAGAGGAATTCTGGAGTGAATAAATGTTTCCTTGAATTGTATTTTCTGCTAGAAACCATGCCATGCAAAAAAATAATAAAGATATTAAACCGATCCACGTTATCGGCGCAGGTTTAGCAGGCAGCGAAGCCGCATGGCAAGCCGCTCAGATGGGGGTTCCTGTTATCCTTCACGAAATGCGCCCACAAAAGCAAACCAATGCCCATCAAACAGGCTATTGCGCCGAACTTGTATGCTCCAACTCTTTTCGTTCCGATGATGCAGAGCATAACGCGGTAGGCTTGCTACATGCCGAAATGCGCTTATTGGATTCCCTGATTATGGAGCAGGGCGATAAAGCCGCAGTGCCCGCCGGAGGCGCTCTTGCTGTGGACCGTGATATATTTGCAGAAAACGTAACCAAAGCCCTACAAAACCACCCTTTAATCACTATAGATTACAGTGAAATTACAGAGCTTCCCGATGCCTCGTGGGGTCAGGTTATTATTGCTACAGGCCCTTTAACCTCTGATCCTCTGGCTCAGGCCATACGCGCAGAAACCGGAGAAGATACTCTGGCCTTTTTCGATGCCATAGCCCCTATTGTTCACGCCGAGAGCATCAATATGGACATTGCATGGTTTCAATCCCGTTACGACAAAGCCGGACCATCCGGCACAGGAAAAGATTACCTCAACTGTCCGATGACAAAAACGCAATATGAAGATTTCATTGATGCACTTTTATCTGCACAATATGCCGAGTTTAAAGACTGGGAGAAAGACACTCCCTATTTTGAAGGGTGCATGCCTATTGAAGTCGCTGCGTCACGCGGAAAAGAGACTTTGCGCTTTGGTCCAATGAAGCCCGTTGGACTGACCAACCCCTATAGCGATGAGCCACCTTATGCCGTTGTGCAACTGCGTCAGGATAATGCCCTTGCGACGCTTTATAATATCGTAGGCTTTCAAACCAAAATGAAATACGGCGATCAGGTTAAAGTCCTGCGAATGATCCCCGGCCTTGAAAACGCAGAATTTGCAAGACTTGGCGGATTACATAGAAATACCTTTATAAACTCACCCATTCTTTTAGACGAAACGCTCCGTCTTAAAACAAAACCCCACATCAGGTTCGCCGGACAAATTACAGGGTGCGAAGGATACGTCGAAAGCGCATCAATTGGACTAATTGCGGGTCGCTTTGCCGCATGCGACGCACTTGGCCTTGAGCCTAAAAGACCACCTGAAACTACTGCAATTGGATCGTTAATAGGTCACATCACAGGCGGCGCACGCGCCGAAACCTTTCAACCAATGAACATCAATTTTGGTCTCTTTCCTCCTTTGGGAAAGGATAAATCCTATGCAATATTACCCAATGGAAAGCGCAAAAGGAAAAAAGGGAAAGATAAGAAAAAAGCTTATTCTGATCGTGCTTTGCATGACCTTGAGCAACTGTACATCAGTGAAGAAACATATAGGACTAAGAGACATGCCTGAGAAAAAAGGTGAAACCGTAATTTTATTGCATGGTATTTTGCGCAGCAAAATGGACATGTATCCGATTACCAAATATCTGGAAGGTAAGGGTTACGATACGCTCAATATCCTCTATCCCTCTCGTCAGCAGAGCCTTGAAGAACTCACAAATTTTATCCATGAGAAAATTCAGACTACAGATCATTGTTTGGAAAACAAGGAACTGCATTTTGTTACCCACTCAATGGGCAGCCTGATTGCACGCTATTATATAACTATTCATAAGCCCGAGAATCTTGGCAAAGTCGTTATGTTAGGGCCGCCTAATACAGGCAGTGAATTTGCCGACTTTCTTTCTGAAACAAAAATTATTGCGCCGCTTTTCAAACATATTTACGGACCGGCAGGACAACAACTGCGAACAGATTACACACATATCGACAAAGACATTACTTATCCGCTCGGTGTAATTGCAGGAAACATGTCAATAAACCCTCTCGCCCCTTGGGTTTTGCCAGGTGAACATGACGGCATTGTGCCCGTAGAGCGCACAAAGATCGAGGGCATGACCGATCATATTGTTGTACAAGCCACCCATTCATTTATGATGTTTAACCCAAAGGTAATGGGACAAATCCATCACTTCCTTGAATATAATAAATTCAAGACTATTGATCAGAACTAATCTACTGGAACACCCGGAAGCTGCTTGGCAGAGCGCATAGCAAGAGATGATTTTACAGACGTCACATTTGGTGCACTCGTCAATTCATTCGTTAGAAAGTCTTGATACTCATCCCAGCTTTTTGCAACAATTTTCAGAATAAAATCAACTTCACCTGCCAGCATATAGCATTCACGCACCAAACTCATTTTGGAAAGGCGGCTTTCAAAATCCTTCAGATCTTTTTCAGCTTGGGACGACAGCCTGACCATTGCAAAAACCGTGACCCCATAGCCCAAAGCTGTACTGTTGAGCTTTGCATGATACCCCTGAATATAACCTGACTCTTCAAGAGCACGGACCCGCCTAAGACATGGTGGCGCGGAAATACCAACCAGCCGCGCCAGCTCTACGTTTGTAATACGTCCATTATTTTGCAGAATATCGAGGATTTTTTTATCTATTTTATCAAGTCTTGTTCGTTTCATTTTAATTATTTTTTTTCCGCCTAATTAGAAAAACAAGAATAAACAGTCAACGCAACTTATATAGTCATTTTCTTATTTATTGCTTGCACAAACTGCGGCACTATATAAGTATGCCCCACATAAAATGCAAGTATTTTTTATAATATCCTGTTAAATCTTATGTTCAAAATTAAGAGAAATGGCACTTAAACAAAAGACAATCTGGATTCTAACCGAAGGCCTCATTGGCACAGAAAATCCTTGTAAAGGTGTCGCACAGGACCTTGGCATCATTCCTGACATAAAACAAATTTCACTAAAACAGCCATGGAAAACATTATGTCCCTATTTAGGTTTTGAAACACAAAACAGTTTTGTACCTGCGCTAGAACCCCCATGGCCGGATATACTTATTACAAATGGACGCAAAGCTATCGCGGCAGCACGATACATCAAAAAGCAAAGTCAGGGGCAAACATTTACGGTCCACCTCCAAAACCCCAGAGTTAAAGCACCGTTTCTAGACCTTATTGCCGCACCCGCCCATGACAGGGTCAAAGGCGCCAGTAGTTTTGAAACCATCGCTACACCAAATATGATTACTACAGACTTACTGGAAAATGCCAAAGCCAGTTTTCCTGATTTAAAAAACCTACCC
>Ga0224501_10000387_pt1 | contig 36867 bp, 39 predicted proteins | sample SF_Oct11_sed_USG_4_FD_169105 | JGI IMG/M metagenome (GOLD analysis project Ga0224501, IMG submission 169105) | Sediment microbial communities from San Francisco Bay, California, United States - SF_Oct11_sed_USGS_8_1 | ecosystem: Environmental > Aquatic > Marine > Sediment | place: USA... | reverse complement strand
ATAGTCGACTTGCTGGACCCGCAGCAGATACGACGAAGGGCTCAGCCCCTCGGGCGTAATAATTACCCTATACAGTCCTTTGGTCAGGGTGGCTTCGCCTCGGAGTACGCCGTCCGGATGGGTTGTGGGAGGCCAGTACGCGACGGTTTGATCGTCGGACGAGTCATCGATTCCCTTGACGACGCGAACTTCCATCGGCACCGTGCGCAATCCCGGATCGACCAGATCAACCACGAGGAAGGTATCACCCTCACCGGGGATTTCCGTGCAATAGTGAGCCTTTGCCGCGTTTTGCGGTTGATAGGCGTTGAAATGGACCATGCTTCCTCCGACTCGCCGCACACAGGTGTCTTGTTCCAATTCGACATTTCCATGTGCCGTCGCGAAACCGGGAAGGAGGATCGTTGAAAACACGAGCGCGCCGATGATTCGATAGCAGGTGGACATTCGTATTCGTGTGACCATACGGGCCGGTCGTATCACTTCCGCAAGAAGACTGAGCGCAACTGCTGCCAAGAACAAAGAGCTCATCGGTCTTCACCTCCTTTCATACGAGAAAGTATAGTTCCCAGCGCATGAAGAAGGCGTTAGAGGCGCATGAAGATTTCTTCATGCGTTGTGTTCGTCTACAGGGACAGAGTTTTGAGTAAAAAGACGTTTGCCGATCCGGTTGTTTTCGGTATCACCTACAGGGAGGCTGTTTCTCACGAATTTCCGCTGACTTCAGTAATCTGTAAAAATGAGAACCGCATGCCTGGAGTCAGCGAGTCCGTCGTAGGTCGTCCACATGCTGGATCGTGGCAAGATCTGGATGCGGGAGGACTAAGGTTTAAGGGGCGAAGACAGAGAAACCTGAGCGGCTTCTGTTGAAGAATGAGGATCAGTGAGGTTGTGATCCGAGGCCGGTTCTTGATCCAGCCAGGCATCACCCTCGGATATGTGTTCACCGCTTGTATTGAGCGAAGTGAAGTCAAAGAGGCGAGGGTCCATTAAGAGGGCCGGTGCGACATTGCTGAGGGCGGCAGCGATGCTGTCGGACGCACCGGGCGAGTCCCGCTCCACCTCACGAAGCCACGCCTTCACCTTTTTCCGTTTCAGATCTTCCTGAGATCCACAGAGATCGCAGGGAATGATGGGGAACCCCCGCAATTCGGCGTATCGTGCCAGGTCGGATTCCTTCACGAAAGCCAGCGGGCGAATGACGAGATGCCGCCCGTCCTTTGAGCGTAACTTCGGTGGGATCGCCTTCAATTTTCCTGTGTAGAACAGATTCAGAAACAGGGTTTCCGCAATATCGTCACGGTGATGGCCCAGCGCAATCTTGGTGGCGCCGAGTTCCGTGGCCAGACGGTACAGGTGCCCGCGTCGCAATCGAGAACACAACGAACAGGTGGTTTGTCCTTCCGGGATCAGGCGTTTGACGATCGAGTAGGTATCGCGGGTTTCAATATGAAAGGGGATACCCCGGCCGGTCAGATAGTCGGGTAGGACGTGGGCCGGGAATCCCGGCTGTTTTTGATCGAGGTTGACGGCAACGATATCGAACCGAATCGGAGCTCGCCGTTGCAACACGAGCAGGATATCGAGCAAGCCATAGCTGTCCTTTCCGCCCGATAGACACACCATGATCTTGTCGCCGTCTTCAATGAGGCGATAGTCGGCGATGGCTTGTCCCACCAAACGGCAGAGGCGTGTTTGTAACTTCTCCGTTTGTTCATCCAATTTTTGGGGAGAGGACGATGTGGTTGCGGACGCATGCATGGGGAGATTGTACCTGGCTTGCGGCTTCCCTGTCGACGGACGGTTATGGAACTCCACGGCTTCCCCTCCATGGCATCTTGAGGAGGCGGGTGAGAAAGGGGCTGCTCTAGCCCGCATTATTCATGAGCACTTCTGCTGCAATCGCCGATCCGCTGCTGCGACAAGCCTGTAGGCGGCGGGCTCGCCCCTCGGTCCCTCGACGTACTGCACGAGTACGCCTCAGAACCTCAGGCCTCCGCGCGCCGCTCTCGCGACGCGGCTTGGCGATTTCGTCCCTCGACGATGCTCGGGACCCTGAGCCTGTCGAACGGGCGACGAACTGTCATGAATAATGCGGGCTAGGCGGCTGTTTCCCCGAGAGTTGGAAGAGGACCGTCCGTGGCATGTTGGGTATTGCGTGCTATAGTTCTTTCAGGACAATCGTCGAACACATTCATCTGCCTTCGCAGGAAGCCACGGCTGCTTGGCCTTCGAAGCCGAACGGATTTGGCGAAGTAGGCGAAAGCCTGGGGCTCCACGGAATCCAGACGTTCTATGTCGCGCGCAGGGACCGATGCCCTAAAGACACCGGTAGTCGATCAGGAGGATCCTCCATGGGCCTCATGGTCTGATGAGGATCTACTCGATCTTCCGATGTGTGAGTTGCAGTTGAAGGTCACAGGCGGGTTCCTTGAGCAGCCGATTGCCGAATTGTCTCGTGAACTCGAAGCGCGGCAGTTGCTGTTTCACCCGCATTTTTGGATCTCGAACGAATGGTTTACGCCCGATGGGATTCCCGGTATTGCCGTCCCCTTTTATCTTGCCCATCCTCGTCTGGCGAGGCTTGAACTGACGCAGATGTTGGAAGTGGAGGGAGGCACCGCGGATTGGTGCTTGCGCATTTTGCGCCACGAAGCCGGCCACGCCATCGAAAACGCCTTCAAGATCCGGCGCCGCAAGATTCGCCAGAAGATTTTCGGAAAATCGTCACAACGTTATCCGCTGTATTATTCGCCGCGCCCGTACAGCAGAAGCTTCGTGCACCATTTGGACGTTTGGTATGCGCAAAGCCATCCGGACGAAGATTTTGCCGAAACATTTGCCGTCTGGTTGACGCCGAATTCGGCATGGGAAGAACGGTACCGAGGATGGCCCGTCTTGAAGAAACTTCGCTATGTCGACGGATTGATGAAAGAACTTTCGGGAGTCTCTCCTGCCGTGACGACCGATGAGGAAGTGGATCCCTTGCCCTCCCTGAAGAAAACGCTTCGGGAACACTATGAGTGGAAACGCAGACATTATGGAGTCGACCGGCAGTCGCTCTACGACCCTGATCTCAAACGTCTGTTTGCGAGTCCCCCCGCCCATCGAGACAAGCCGAAGGCCGCGACTTTTCTTAATCGGTTTCGACGGGAAGTCCGGCGGAAGGTCGCGAGTTGGACCGGCGAATATCAATATACGATCGATCAGGTGTTGGAGGCCATGATCGCTCGCTGCCGTGAACTGGATCTGCATGTTCCGGTGGCGGAGGAGCAAGCCAAACTCGACTTCACGATTCTGCTGACGGTTCATACGATGAATTTTTTGAGAAGCGGGAGGCATCGAGTGGCCGTATGAAGCGTTTGCGCGTTCTCGTCCTCATGCATGGAGATCTCGTTCCACCCGAAGAGACGGGCGGCCAAGATCCTACCGCGGCAGAGTGGAGAACCGAATACGACGTCGTCACGACGCTGAGAAAAATCGGCCATGACGTCAGGCCGCTCGGAGTCAAGAGCGATCTTGAAGTGATCCGCCAGGCCATCGATGAGTACAAGCCGGACATTGCGTTCAATTTATTGGAAGAATTCGACGGCATCGCCGTATACGATCAGCATGTGGTGTCCTACCTCGAACTTCTGCATCTGCCCTATACCGGTTGTAACCCCCGCGGTCTTATGCTGGCACGTGATAAGGCCTTGACCAAGAAAATGTTGTCGTTCCATCGCATCCCCCATCCGAAGTTCATTGAAGTCCCTCATGGGCGTGTCGTCAGACGGCCGAAAGGACTGGCGTTCCCCTTGATCGTCAAATCAACCACGGAGGAGGCGTCGTTGGGGATCTCGCAGGCCTCGATCGTGGAGGAGGACGAGAAATTACGTGAACGGGTCGCGTTCATTCACCATCATGTCGGAAGCGGGGCGCTGATCGAACAGTATATTGAGGGGCGGGAATTCTATGTCGGAGTCATCGGTAACGGACATCTGCAGGCGCTCCCTGTCTGGGAGTTGATCCTCGACAAGCTCCCGGATGATGCCCGACGGATTGCGACAGAACGGGTGAAATGGAGCAGGACGTATCAGCTCAAGTACGGCATTGTTTCACAAGAAGCCACGCAACTCCCGGCGAGGAAACGCGAAGAGATCCAGCATTTGGCCAAACGGGTCTACCGGGTGCTCGGGCTTAACGGTTATGCCAGGATCGACATGCGTATGGACAGCGGAGGGCAATTGTACGTGTTGGAAGCCAATCCGAACCCGCAAATCGCGTACCGGGAGGATTTTGCCGATTCAGCGGAACATGCCGGGTATCAGTATCAAGAACTCCTGCAGGAGCTTTTGAACGTCGGCCTTCGATGGCGACCCGCAAAAGCCGCGTAGCAGGATCTGAAAAAGCCCGTCAGCTTGGTGAAGGTCAAGGCCGAGGTTTAGGTTACGCGAATCTCCACTCGGCTATAACCTCGATCGTAGCCTCTGTATTTACGGCCCCCACCGGAAACCGAACATCAATGCCACACTGGTTTTGTCCTCCCGACGGAGAGCCGGGGTCATATCCACATCATGAAGGTTCACAATGACGGTTGAAGCCATGGCGATGTTGCGGGCGACTTGATATTCCAGCGAGACACCGACCGGGATATACCAACTCGTGTCGCTCTCATCGATCTGCCTCCAGCCGATTCTGCGGTCCAAACTATTGTGAATAAACCCAATGCCCGCGAAGGGAACAATATTGATGCCATTGTCTAGGCGGATATGATATTTCCCGACGCCGGCGAGAGAGAATTGAAACAGATTCCCGATCGGGGCGATTTGCATCATCGGTCCGAATGAAAAGTTCTCATCCGGATAATAGTCGAGGTTGAATCCGAGATTGAACACGGTGTCGTCGACTGTGCCTGCGGTGAATCCGACGTCCGAGCCGAATCCCCAGCGGTTGTCATCGGCCTGAGTCGATCGGGGAGGTGTCGCAGCCCAGCATGCGACGGTCAGTACGATAACAAGAAGGCTGCGGCAGGCGGATCGGTACATGAAGACTCCTCAAGATAGGACTTGAAATCTAGCACAGCCCCCGCATTCGGACAAGCGGCTTGAGCCTGACCGAGCCGTGCAGTATTCTCATGCAGCACGATAACTCAAGAGGTGGACCGTATGATGACTCCTGCAGAGGCTGTGGCCGCATTGCTTCGGATAATGCCGAAGCCCCTATCCGTCGAGTTGCTTGAAGAATATGGGATCACGGTGTCTGAATCCGATATTCAGGTGATTTCCCGTGAGATCGTGTCGTTGAATGTCTATTGGATTCTCGCTGCGATCGACGCGCACATTCCGCTCAAGTATCGAGCTGCGATAATCGACCCTCTGGTGGAATCGGTCAAAAGGACGTGGTGGGAAACAGGGGGGCTTGGTTCGGGCACATGGGAAGCCTACCGACAGGAATTGGATGAACGGCGGGCCGAGTATGGCCACTTGGTGGATTATGAAGGTATGAACCATATGGCTGTCAGCGCAGAAGCCGCTTCGCGTATCGAGGATCATGGGGGAATCTCGTCCGAGGACCGGTCGAAGTTGCTGGTGTTATTGATCGACCATGCGCCGGCGGCGGAGTACGGCAAACTTTTGGAGGGGGCGGCCTGAGGGTCAGTCTGAGCTGAAATAGATGTAGGACTGTTTCTTCGTTTTGAGTGTGTCGTTCGTAATTGTAGGTGCGTTCAAAACGTAACACTCATAACTAAAAACCGAATCTGTGCTACAAGTATCGGTGTGCGATCACCTTTCCGTTGTCGTCCAACTCGTAGAGCAGCGGGGCGCCGGTAGGGATATTTAATTCCAGGACCTCTTCTCTCGACAGTTGCTCAAGCTCCATGACTAAGGCGCGAAGGCTGTTGCCGTGGGCGGCGATCAGAATGGTTTCCCCTTTGGACAAATACGGCTTGATCGTGTTCTCGTAATACGGCAAGACCCGATTCGCGGTATCCTTGAGGCTCTCTCCGCCCGGGGGCGGCACATCGTAACTCCTTCGCCAAATTTTCACCTGTGCGTCGCCGTACTTCTCGGCGGTTTCGGCTTTGTTCAGCCCCTGCAATTCTCCATACATCCGCTCGTTTAATGCCTTGTCTTTTTCGATGGGAATATGTGTTTGTCCGATGGTTTCCAGGGCAAGTCGTAATGTTTCATTTGCGCGGCTGAGTACGGATGTGAATGCACGGTCGAAGACAAATTCCTTGAGTTTGTCTCCGGCGTCTTTTGCTTCCTGAATGCCGCGCGGTGACAGGGGGACATCGACCCAACCGGTAAAGCGGTTTTCCAGGTTCCATTGAGACTCGCCATGACGGAGGAGAATTAGCCGAGACATCGTACGCTCCCGTTCATTGTCGCATGAGAAATGCTTCGTGGGGCCCAAGAATACGTCATTGTTTTTTTAAGTCAAGCCGTGCCTTCGGGCGGTACGGAGAGGCATGGGCCGCATGCGGTATGCCTCGGAATCACCTATACGCCTGTCATCGCCGGCGGCCTGTCGGACTTCGTCGGTTGTCCGTCCATACCGGGAGGACCTTCCTGCCCCATTTTGGCGAGTGTGATGAAAAACAGGAGGTAAAACGCGACGCCGACCCAAATGACATAGAGTTGCACGCCGCCGGATTCCTGGAGGACGGTCGGCTCCAGTCTGCCGGCTTGTTTGATCCGGCTGATCTGTTCCAGGCAATGCCAATAATACAAATAGTTCGCCGTGGCGCCTGCCATGATGCTCCACACAATGCCGGCACTGACGTCGCCGGTGAGATATGTGGACACCATCGGACCCACGGCATAGACAAATGCATGGAGATACATCTTTCGATAGAGAAACCAGAGAAAGGAGATATAGAGGAATGCCGGCCAGTTCCAGGACAGCGCGAATTTGGGTTGTCCGTTGGCGGAAAACCTCTTGAAGGTCTCCAAATAATGGTCTGCATTGGGGCCGATGAACTGCCGCCACACAGCCTCTTCGTTCGGTGGCGGAGGGGAGGCGGGCTGTTCGTCGGGCTGCTGTTCGCCGGCGTGCTGGTCGTCTGTAGGCTCTTCCGTCTTTGGAGAGGCCTCAAGCGGGGTGCCGCACTGATGGCAAAAATTGGCGTCGTCAGGGCTCTGTTGGTTACAGTGAGTACAAGGTTTCATGGCAATGCAGCTTATCACACTCAGGGACAGATCAGCCGGTGGATCCGTATCCGGTACACAATCGTGTCAGTGGTACGTGGTGTTGAGCAGGCAGGACGCCGAGCCTACTCGTTCTTTCCCCTGCCTCGACTTGTTGCTTTCACACCGACCCTGTGCTAGTTTTCGTGCCTTTCTGATTAAGGTGATGACGTTATGCCGACTGAAGAGCTGAAAGACGCGGCCGCCAAATATCTGATGCAGACCTATACGCGCCAACCGATCTCTATTGTTCGAGGGCGCGGGACAAGAGTGTACGACTTGGAGGGCCGTGAGTATATCGATTTCGTCGGTGGGATCGCCGTGAATGTCCTTGGCCATGGACATCCGGATCTTGTCCATGCCATCCAACGACAAGCAGCCCAATTGATCCATGTTTCAAACCTATACTATACGGAACCGCAAGTGCAATTGGCAAAGATGTTGGTCGAGCACTCTTTTGCCGATCGCGCGTTTTTCTGCAACAGTGGTGCCGAGGCTAATGAAGCGGCTATCAAGCTGGCGCGCCGATATGCTCATGCGAAATACGGTCCGGAACGGTTTGAAGTAATCACGATGACCAACTCGTTCCATGGCCGGACATTGGCAACGATTACCGCAACCGGGCAGGAGAAGGTCCAGAAGGGGTTTGAGCCGCTGATGCCGGGGTTTGCGTATGCGCCGTTCAATGACTTTGGTGCGGTTGAGGCCATGGTCGGTGAACGGACCGCGGCGATCATGCTGGAACCCATCCAGGGTGAGGGTGGTGTTCATGTGGCGGATCGGGAGTATCTTGCACAGCTCCGTACGCTGTGTACCCAGCGAGACATCCTGCTTATCTTTGATGAGGTGCAGACCGGTATGGGAAGGACCGGGACGCTGTTCGCCTATCAGCAGTTGGGTGTCGAACCTGACATTATGACTTTAGCCAAAGGGCTGGGTGGTGGAGTGCCGATCGGCGCCTGTTTGGCGAAGGAAAAAGTTGCATCGGCATTCCAGCCAGGTGATCATGCCTCCACATTCGGGGGGAATCCTTTGGCTTGCGCAGCGGCATTGGCGGTCTGCCGGACGCTTCTTGACGGGGGCATATTGGAACATGCTAAGCGGATGGGTGACTATTTGGCAAAAAGCTTGGCGGATTGTAAGGACCGGCAGCGAATCGTTCGAGAGGTTCGCGGCCTCGGTTTGTTGCAGGGAGTAGAGATCGATACGGATGCCAAATCCGTCGTGGCGGATTGTTTGGTTCGGGGAGTCCTTATCAATGCGGCAGGCGAGCGAGTCTTGCGGTTCGTTCCTCCGCTGGTCGTAACTCAGCGGGATATCGATAAATTGCTCGACACGCTGACCGTGATTTTCAATCGTCGGGTCGTGGAAGAGAAGGCTGGCCGTCACTAATGGCGCGAAAGACTCAACAATCAGGCCGTAGAAGCGGATATGCGAAGGATCTTCTGGATGTGGCGACCATGCCTCGCCGACAGATCGAAGATTTGCTGCGGTTGGCCCGGTCGCTGAAAGCGAAACAGCGGAAAGGAACACCCCATCGCCTGCTCCGAGAAAAGACGCTGGGACTCCTGTTTCAAAAGCCCTCCACACGCACCAGGGTGTCGTTCGAAGCCGGCATGAATCAGCTGGGTGGCAATGCCTTGGTCCTTTTTATGGGAGACAGCCAGCTGTCCCGGGGAGAGAGCGTCTCGGACACTGCGCGCGTGCTGTCACGGTATTTGGACGGGATTGTGATTCGTACCTATGACCATGCCGTGGTTCAGGAATGGGCGGAAGCGGCGGACATGCCCGTGATCAACGGTTTGACGGATCATAGCCATCCCTGTCAGGCGCTGTCGGATTTGTTGACGATCCAAGAGTGCAAGGGCCGACTCAAGGGGCTCACGTTGGCGTATATCGGGGACGGGAACAATGTCACGAACTCTTTGATCGAAGCCGGGGCGAAGATGGGTATGCGGGTGGTGGCAGGATGTCCGTCAGGGTATCAGCCGGATCAGCACGTGATCGACCGAGCAAGGGTTGAAGCTGAGACCACCGGTGCGGTCATCGAGGTGATTGAGAATCCACAGGTGGCGGTGAAAGAAGCGGACATCATCTATGCCGATGTCTGGACCAGTATGGGGCAAGAGCGAGATCAGGCGAGGAGACTCAAGGCGCTGGCTCCGTACCAAATCGACGGACGGCTCCTGCAACGGGCCAAGCCCGACGCAATAGTCATGCATTGTTTGCCGGCTCATCGTGGACAAGAGATCACCGCAGAGGTTCTTGATGGGCCCCAGTCCGTCGTGTTCGATCAAGCAGAAAACCGGTTGCACATGCAGAAGGCGATCTTGACGCAATTACTCACCAGGAAGAAAGGCGTATAGTCGGAACCCTATATGAGACCCAAGCCCATCAAAAAAATTGTATTGGCCTACTCAGGCGGTCTTGATACCTCCGTTATTTTGAAATGGCTTCAGGAAACCTATGACGCCGAAGTGATCGCCTTTTGTGCGGATCTCGGTCAAGGGGAAGATCTGCAGGCCATTAAAGCCAAAGCTCGGAAGCTTGGGGTCAAAAAGGTATACGTCGAGGATTTGCGTGAGACATTTGTCAAAGACTACGTATTTCCGATGTTGCGCGGCAACGCCCTCTATGAAGGGTGTTATTTGCTGGGCACGTCCATTGCGCGTCCGCTGATCGCCCGTCGACAGGCCGAGATCGCCCTCAAGGAGGGCGCAGAAGCCGTATCGCATGGGTCGACGGGAAAGGGGAACGATCAGGTACGGTTCGAACTGACGTATACGGCCCTTGCGCCGGGGCTCAAGATCATTGCGCCTTGGCGGGAGTGGACGTTGCGGTCGCGGCGTGAATTGATCGAGTATGCCGAACAGCATGGCATCCCGGTCACCGCGACGAAGGCCAAACCCTATAGCATGGATTTGAATCTCTTCCATGTCAGCTATGAGGGAGGCATTCTCGAAGATCCATGGGAATCCCCGCCTGATGAAATCTTTCAAATGACTGTTGCGCCGGAGAAAGCTCCGAACACGCCGTGTGAAGTGGAGATCGATTATCACGCGGGTAATCCCGTGGCGGTCGACGGTAAGAAAATGAGCCCGGCAAAACTCTTGGCTCATCTCAATGCGTTGGGGGGAGCGCACGGGATCGGGCGCGTCGATCTGGTGGAAAACCGCTATGTGGGGATGAAGTCGAGAGGGGTCTACGAAACGCCGGGCGGAACGATTCTTCATGTCGCTCACCGCGGACTGGAATCGTTGACGATGGATCGTGAGGCGCTGCACTTCCGGGATAGTTTGATCCCACGATTCGCCGAGATCATTTACAACGGGTATTGGTTCAGCCCTGAGCGTGAAATGATGCAGGCGGCGATCGATCACGCACAGACGGATGTCACCGGGACGGCTCGGGTGAAATTGTATAAGGGCAGTTGTACCCTGGTCGGGCGCAAAGCCAAGAACTCGCTCTACCGTTCCGACATTGCGACGTTTGAAGAAGATGATGTGTACGACCAGAAAGATGCCGAAGGGTTTATCCGCTTGAGCGGATTGCGGTTGAAGATCAGGGCACAGCGTCAGCGAAAGGCATCGCGTTGATGATGAAGAAGAAACGGGATGCCCCCAAGCGTGCGGCGACCGCAAAGGCCTGGGCGGGGCGATTTCAGGAACGTACAGACCAGCTCGTCGAAGCCTTTACTGTATCGGTGGCGATCGATCAACGATTGTACGTCCACGATATTCAGGGAAGCATCGCGCATTGCAAGACGCTGGAAAAAGCACGGGTGTTCTCGTCCAGAGAAACCAAGACCATCGTGCGGGGGTTGGAATCAGTAAAAGCCGAACTGGACCGTGGACGGTTTACGTTCACACCCCAAGATGAAGATATTCATATGGCGATTGAGCGGCGATTGACCGAATTGATCGGGCCGTTGGGCGGTAAGCTCCACACCGGGCGCAGCCGGAACGATCAGGTGGCGCTTGATGTCCGGCTCTATCTCCGCGATCACCTCGACCGATTGATGGAGCAATGTACCGAACTGCAGCGCGTGTTGCTGGCCAAGGCCAAAGCCAATTCGACGATCGTGATGCCGGGGTATACCCATTTGCAACGGGCTCAGCCGGTGCTGTTCGCACATCATCTCCTGGCCTATTTGGAGATGATCGAGCGAGACAAAGGGCGCGTCCGCGATGCCAGGACCAGACTGAATGTGATGCCGCTGGGATCAGGGGCATTGGCGGGGACAAACTATCCGGTGGATCGGGCGTATACGGCGAAGTTGTTGGGGTTTTCGGTGGTGACCGCCAACAGTATGGATGCGGTATCCGATCGCGATTTCATGATTGAAGTGGTCTCGGCCTTGTCCATTCTCATGATGCATTTATCCCGACTCAGCGAGGAGTTGATTATTTGGGCATCACAGGAGTTCAACTTCGTGGACTTGCCGGATGCCTTTTGTACCGGCAGCAGTATGATGCCGCAGAAGAAAAATCCCGATATTCCGGAGTTGGTTCGGGGAAAGACCGGACGTGTCTATGGCCATTTGATGAATCTCCTCGTCATGCTCAAGGCGCTTCCGTTGACCTATAATCGCGATTTACAGGAAGACAAACCGGCGCTTTTTGATGCGCTCGATACGACGACGTCTTCTCTTCAAGTGATGACGGAATTGATGCGCAGATTGAATGTGAATCGAGAAGCGCTGAGTGATGCGTTGGAGCACAGCGGTTTTCTGGCGACGGAATTGGCCGATTATTTGGTCGAGCGAGGTGTGCCGTTTCGTGAAGCCCATGGCATCACCGGAAGGATCGTCCGGGCGGCATTGGAAAAGAACAGGGAATTGACGGACTTTACGCTCGATGAACTGCGGGCCTTCTCCAATCGAATTGAAACGGGCGTGCTTGCACGGTTGACGGTGTCGTCGGCTATCGACCACAAGCGACAAATCGGAGGGACGGCTCGAGCACGGGTTGATCAACGGATCAAGGAGCTCGACCGGTTACTCGGATGACGCGCTTGCTGGTTATTCTTATGGCAGGGTTGTTGATCTCGTGCGGTGTCGCGGGCGCGCCGGTTCCCCCTGAAACAATCGGAGTGGAACCGACGGTCAAGCGACAACAAGAACTGCACAAGGCTATGAATTCGCAACAACAGGACGGCGCAGATTCCGATGACGTCGAAGACCCATATCCTGCATTAGCGGGGCAAGATGAGGATCTACCCTCCTTGCGGCCGGTTGGGACGAGATGACGCACGCGGAACATGCGATCGACCGAGGATTGATACGATGAACTACTTTGAATATCGTCACGGTGAACTGTACTGTGAAGATGTGCCCGTCAGTCGGATCGTCAAGGAAGTGGGTACGCCCTGTTATATCTATAGTCATGCGACGCTTCTTCGGCATTTTCGAGCCTATGACAGCGCCTTCAGCAGTGTCCCGCACGTCATTGCGTTCGCCATGAAAGCCAATTCCAATCTTGCCGTATTGCGCATGATGGCGAGAGAAGGGAGCGGTGCGGATATCGTCTCTGGCGGAGAGCTGTTTCGAGCATTAAAAGCCGGTGTGCCGGCGTCAAAGATTGTTTTCGCCGGAGTCGGGAAAGCACCAGATGAAATACGAGAAGCCCTGAAGGCCGATATCCTCATGTTCAATGTGGAGTCGTCGGCGGAGATACGTGCCATTAACGATGTGGCGGCCTCGGTCGGGAAAAAGGCTCGGATCGCCTTACGGATTAATCCCGACGTAGATCCTAAGACGCATCCCTACATCTCGACAGGGATGAAGAAGAGCAAGTTCGGTATCGCGGCGGATCGCGCGTTGGACGAGTACAAGATGGCGTCCTCGTTGGGGCATATCGATGTCGTCGGTGTGCACGCGCATATCGGATCTCAGTTGACGGATGTGACGCCGTTTGTCGATTCGTTGAAGAAAATCGTCGCACTGATCGAGACACTCAAGGGTCAGGGGATTAATATCCGGTATCTGAATATCGGCGGAGGGCTGGGCATTACGTACGGTGATGAAAAACCGCCGTTGCCCCAAGACTTGGCCGATGCGATCTCACCGCTCGTTAAAGATCTGGGCGTCACGCTGGTGATGGAGCCTGGGCGCGTCATCGCCGGGAACGCCGGGATTATGGTGACGAAAGCCTTGTACGAGAAGGTCGGTGAAACGAAGCGCTTTGTCATCGTTGACGCGGCAATGAACGACCTGCTGCGTCCCAGCCTGTACAGCGCATATCATGAAATTCGTCCGGTGAATGAGGAAGCTGGTCGTCGGGCCAAACATCAAATGGATATTGTCGGTCCGGTGTGCGAGTCGGGAGACTTTCTGGCTAAAGATCGGTTATTGGCAACGGTAGAACCGGGTGAGCTTCTCGCCGTGATGAGTGCAGGGGCATACGGGTTTGTGATGGCGTCGAATTACAATTCCCGCCCGCGTGTACCGGAAGTGCTCGTCGACGGTCGGGACATGCATGTCATTCGAGTTCGTGAAACATACGACGATCTGATCAAGGGCGAAACTATTCCGGAATTTTTGCAGTAAGAGGGCCATCATGTTTACGGGTTCACTTGTTGCCATTGTTACTCCGTTTCGAAACGGGCAGGTCGATGAACGGGCTCTCGCAGAGTTGATCGAGTGGCATATCGCCAAGGGCACCAACGGGATCGTGCCCTGCGGTACCACCGGTGAGTCGGCGACGCTGTCCCATGGGGAGCACAACCGGGTCATTGAGTTGACCGTGGAAGTCGTGAACCGGCGTGTGCCGGTGATAGCCGGAACCGGCTCAAACAGCACGGAGGAGGCTATTGCGCTGACCAAACATGCCAAGCAGGCCGGCGTGGACGGTGCATTGCTGATTACTCCGTATTACAACAAGCCGACACAGGAAGGTCTTTACCGCCACTATAAGGCAGTGGCGGAAGCGGTTGATCTCCCTCTGGTCCTGTACAACATCCCCGGGCGCACCGGCGTCAATATGCTTCCTCCCACCATCGCAAGACTCTCTGCGGTTCAGTCGATCGTTGGAGTGAAGGAGGGAAGCGGTTCGATCCAGCAGGCATCGGATGTCGTGCAGTTGTGCGGGGACCGTCTCACGGTTTTGTCGGGCGATGATTCACTGACATTGCCGATGATGGCGGTAGGAGGGAAAGGTGTGATTTCCACGACCGCCAACATTGTGCCGTCCGAGATGGCGGAGTTAGTGAAAACATTTTCCTCCGGGAAGATTGCCGAATCTCGCGGGATTCACTTTGCGTTGTCGCCCTTGTTCACCGCGTTATTTCTGGAGACCAATCCCATTCCTGTAAAAACAGCGCTCGGGATGATGGGGAGGATTGATCCTGAATTGCGTCTCCCGCTGTGTCCTATTGGGAATGATGCGCGGGAGAAACTGACCGAAGTGCTGAAGGCTATGGATTTGATCGAGTAGGATCCTCCGGCAAGTAACATGACACATGTTTCATACGTCACCTCTATTTTCCCCCAGGACATGCGATGATTAAGGTCATTGTCGCCGGTGCGGCCGGACGAATGGGTTGCCGGTTGGTATCACTCGTCAGAGAATCTTCCACATTAATGCTGGTCGGAGCATTGGAGGGTGCAGGACATCATTCGTTGGGAGATGATGCCGGAATCACGGCCGGTGCCGGCCGTGCGGATATTCCCATCACGGATAATTTGGCTGCGCTCATGGCACGAGGCGAAGTGGTGGTCGATTTCTCTGCTCCACAGGCGACGCTGGCCAATCTGCGGATTGTCGCGGAGCATGGGCGGGCGATGGTCATCGGGACGACCGGGTTTTCTGCTCGGGAATTGGACGAGCTCAGGTCTCTTTCACAGCAAGTCCCGTGTGTGTTTTCTCCCAATATGAGCGTCGGCGTGAACTTGCTCTACAAGGTCATCGGTGAAATGGCTAAGACCTTGGGAGATGGGTATGACATCGAAGTGATCGAGGCTCATCACCGTCTGAAGAAAGATGCGCCCAGTGGAACGGCTCTGAAGCTGGCGGAGGTTCTTGCCCATGCGGTGAATCGCGACCTCAATGAGGTCGGGGTGTATGCCCGTAAAGGGATCATCGGAGAGCGATCAAGAAGCGAGATCGGGATTCAGACGGTCCGCGCCGGCGATATCGTGGGTGATCACACGATCCTCTTCGGCGGTATGGGAGAACGGATCGAAGTGACTCATCGGGCCAGCAGCCGCGACACGTTTGCCGGTGGGGCATTACGTGCGGCACAGTGGGTCGTCACGCAACCTCCAGGTCTGTACGATATGATGGATGTGCTCGGACTTCGCTGAACAGACCTTCGTATTCGAACTCCGCAGGAAAATCCCGGCTACCATCGATTTCTCAATGGCTACAGGCCTCTCTTGCTGTGGTGGCGTGATGCCATGCCGTCAGTCAGAGGGGTGGTGTGAGCGTACGGGTCCCTTGCTCCTTCCTATCCTCTATGAACAGAAGGACAGGAACGAGATGACAACGGCAAGATCGGCTGAGTGAGTAGATTCACTGACGCAACGGGGGAACTGGATACCCCATTGCCGTTCCGGCCTTGCTAACGGCTGTCGCGCAAAACCCTGACGAATGCTGCTTACGCAGACTTCCGCTCGTCACAGATTTTCAGACGTTGGTTCCGCCAACGAGCGGCTTAATGTCGGGCCGTAATCGGTCGAGGTTCTTGGTCTGCAGCTTTCCGGCGACCACAGTTCAAACAGGCAAACACTGTGATTGCAAGTCCCGCGTCCAAATCCACCGCCCGCTCCGGTAACATCGCCCCGTGGCACTTATCACATGTCTTCATGATGGGTGGGACTCTATCACTTCCAATTGGGCGTCGGATATCCTTCTGAAGTACGGGGTCGAATGCCAAAATGGGGTTGAGAATCGTGTTATCCATGGCGTTGAATGGAGCGGGAACGGGCATGCTTCCCATTATGCGAAAAGGTGGCGATGCTTGACAGGCTCTACACCCTCACATAGTATTGTGGCCACATGAAGGGCGAACCACTATGTATAGACTTCTTCTTGTTTTTGCACTGCTCATCATTCTATTTTTTCTCGTCAGACGAATCATTCAAGGTTTTCAGACGACCAATCTGAGCAATCGTGACGGATCGGTGGATCAAGATCAGATGGTCGAGGATCCGGAATGCCATACGTTCGTTCCCCGCCGGACTGCAGTGGTGGAAGAGGTGAAGGGGCATTCCTATTGTTTTTGTAGCCGGGAATGCGCCAAGGCGTTCCAGGATCGCCAGGCACGTTAACGAGAGCGCCATTATGGTATCGAGATCACGGCGATGCCGTATGTCGATGAAGTGATTGTGGTGCGGTGATGGATTTCAGGCCGTGGAGGTGAAATCAAGAGAACCGAGCGCACTTCTGAAGCGGAGGGGCCTTCTCGGCTAGCATCCTGAGTAGGTGTAGTCGGCGAGTCTGTCTTCCTTATCGAATGTCAGTGTAATCTGACATTGGTTGGGAGAAAAATTGAAGAGCGGCAGACCTGATTTTCCACCGGCGATTCGATAGTAGGTCCAGGTCTCACCGCCGAAAAACCTTGGGGCCTTGCCGTCCGGCGTACCCCAATTGTGTTCAAACCAGGCCTTGTCTTTCCCTTGAAGTTCAGCCGGTTTGAGAGAGGCTTCAAGATAGGGATTGCCTCCTCCGCATGCGGTGAATGTAAGGGCACACACGAGCATCAACGTCGAATAGCGTATCACGCGAGACATTTCCTCAAGGCAGATATCGACACCACATGTTCACCACGGCGTTTGCGAGAGAATATTATCCCCCGCTTGCGAGACTGTCAAACAGTCTGTGTCATGTGTTGCACCATTATCCAGTTCTCACTAGAATCGCCGACAACGTACTATAGACCAACAGCCGATGTGATGACGTCGGCATCTCATCTGCCATGAAAGGAGCAGGTTATGCAGTTCTTCCTCGACACCGCCAATGTAAAGGAAATATACGAGGCGAACAGTTTCGGCATTCTCGACGGTGTCACGACCAACCCTTCGTTGGTTGTTAAGGAGGGCCGCAGTTTTACAGAGATGCTACAAGAAATCTGTAAAATCGTCGATGGCCCGATCAGCGCAGAGGTCGTCAGTGTGGAAGCGGATGCCATGGTGAAGGAGGGGAGGGAGCTGGCCAAGATTCATAAGAACATCGTGGTGAAGTGTCCTCTTATTCCGGAGGGTATCAAGGCGACGAAGAGGCTCTCAGCAGAAGGGATCCGTGTCAATGTGACGCTCTGCTTTTCTCCGACGCAGGCACTGCTCGCCGCTAAGGCCGGGGCTTGGTGCGTCTCCCCGTTCATCGGCCGGTTAGACGATGTCAGTTCCGACGGAATGGCATTGATCAGACAAATCGTGACGATCTACGAGAATTATGATTACAAGACCTTGGTGCTCGTCGCAAGCGTTCGACACCCGCAACATGTGGTGGAATCGGCGTTGGCGGGCGGCCACATCTGCACGATGCCGTACGGTGTGTTTCAAGCACTCTTTAAGCATCCGCTGACCGACGCCGGTCTTAAGCGATTTCTCGAAGATTGGAAGGCGAAAGGGCAGCAATAACTGAAGGGCAGGCGATGTCTCATCTACGAAGTCATGGCCTGCCTATGGTCTTGTTCGAGTGCGCTTTTGGCACTTCGAAAAATCGAGTGGAACATCTGACGCGTGAGCGTGCCGGTAAACGTGTTCTGTTGGCTTGGGTGATATGAGGCGAGCAACAGTACGCCCCATGGCAAATGGTGTGAGGCGCCGTGTCGAAAGGCGGGGAGAGGTGAGGGAATCTTCATCCCGTCTTCTCGACAGGCTTTGAGATAGTGGTCGAAGGCGATTTTCCCCAGCGCCACTACAACACGAGTGCGTTTCAGAAGCCGGATCTCGTCCTGCAAAAACCGGCGACATCGGATAAATTCATCCGGGGTCGGTTTATTGCCCGGCGGAGCGCATCGCACGGCGGCTCCGATATAACAGTCCGTTAACTCAAGGCCGTCATCGAGGTGGGTTGATGAGGCCTGATTGGCGAAACCATAGCGATATAAGGCTTCATAGAGCCAGTCCCCGCTTCGATCGCCGGTGAACACCCGGCCTGTTCTGTTCGCCCCATGGGCGGCAGGCGCAAGGCCCAGTACGTATAGGCGCGCATCTTTATCACCGAAACCAGGAACCGGCTTCCCCCAATAGGTCCAGTTCATGAACTGACGTCGTTTAGTTTCGGCGATCATGCGCCGATAGGTGACCAGCCGTTCACATTCCCCGCATTCAGTGATGGCATTATCAAGAAGGGTGAGGGTCCGCATAAGAATATACGGCAGTGTACCATGAACGGGAACATCATTCCGCTTGTCGCTCCGTAGATCTCCTGCTAGCATGCCTGCGTAGTATGTCAGGAGGCGTACAAGACTGTTTATCGAGGAGTCTGTGCATGATTGTGAAGCAACTGGGCGCCGTTTGGCTCGTCGTGCTGTTGGGTGGGTTTTTCGTTGTGGGCGGAAGTTGGGCTGCTCCTTCCTCTTCGGAGCAATCCGAAAGTGACAACGAGATTGCGGTTTCTGATCAGTCGGATGAACTGACAGAATCCGAAGATCGGTTGGTCATCTTGCCGGAGATTCAGCGGGACGATGAGCGGTTTTTTCTCAGCTCATTCAAACTGCCGGAAAAGCTGACATTCGCAGGAATGGAAGTGCCGCTTGATAATTGGCAAGTCAGGGAACGAATCGAATATGAGTTCTATCAATTCCTCGCGAATCAAGGGGAAAGCATTATCCTTGCGAAGCGTACCGGCCGGTGTTTCCCGCCGGTTGAGAGACAGTTGGCTGAAGCAGGCCTGCCCGACGATTTAAAATTCATGCTCTTAGTGGAAAGCAAGTGTATTGCGGCAGCCTACTCGAAAGCCAAAGCCTCAGGCCCGTGGCAGTTCATTCCATCGACGGGTCGGCGTTATCGACTCAAAAGCGACGCGGTTCGGGACGAACGCCGGAATCTTGAAATGTCGACGGAGGCGGCAGTCAAGTACTTGAAACATCTTAAAGACCTTCAGCAGGACGATTGGTTTCTGGCTATGGCGTCATATAATGCCGGAGAAGTGAGAGTTCGCAAGTTGCTGAAAGCACAGAAGGTCGAAGATTTTTGGAAAATGCACGGACCTCGAGAAACCATGCGCTATGTCCCCCGCATCATTGCGGCCAAAGAAATTTACTCTCAACCTGAGAAATATTTAGGGTTGAGCCAGAAAGATCTTTACCTGCCCCTGGAAACGGAAACCGTCACAGTTACCGTGACGGAGTCGAAACGCACCTTGACCTCCGTCGCCGAAGAGTTCGGCACGTACTTTCTTGAACTCAAGCTGCTGAACCCTGAATTCAAGAAGGACATGATCCCGCGCGGCACATATAAGATCAAAGTCCCCCGACAAACTTGTCCGAATCGGTGTTTTAAACAGGACAAGTTACCCTAGTCCGCAGTATTCATGCACATATCTCCGGCGACGCTGATGCGCAGCTGGGAAATCCTGGTCGTGATGGGTTCCCGGTCAACGTCGGTCGGCGTATGTGTCATGATTCCTTCAGGGTGTTCATCGTACGCCCTGTGTCTTTACATCCTCGTGCCGCACGTGCACGATGTTGCCGAGCCTCAGTTGACGTATACGGACACATATGTGCCATGTCTTCACGGATTCACATCCCAACCTCCATTGCCAGCCCGGTGATCAGCCGGCTGATCACGGCAGGGTTGGAGGCGGCTGATCCCTATCGCGCCATTGTCACAACCGTTTCGCTACGTGGACGATCGTTGCATGTAGGAAAAAGATCCTATGATCTCTCTCGGTACAACCGTCTACTTGTCGTCGGCGCCGGCAAAGCGTCAGCACGTATGGCTCAGGCGATGGAGTCGGTTCTGAGAACCAGACTGGAAGGAGGATTTGTTGTAGTCAAGACCGGCCACAGCGTCCCCACCACGCGAATTGTTGTCGGCGAAGCGGGCCATCCGATCCCGAACAACGCGGGGCGCCGGGCGGCCGAACATATTCGGACTTTAATGCAGGACCTTTCGCCTCGAGACATAGTATTTGTCTTGCTGTCCGGAGGAGCCTCGAGCCTCTTGCCCGCCCCTGTGTCCGGGATTACTCTTGCCGATAAGCAGAGAACAACGCGTCTCTTGCTCAGAAGCGGGGCTGCAATCGATGAAATCAATGCCGTTCGAAAGCATCTCTCTAGCCTGAAAGGTGGAGGATTGGTTCTCTCCACACAGGCAACCATCGTGAGCCTTATTCTGTCGGATGTCATCGGTGACGACATTTCCGCGATCGGGTCCGGGCCGACCGCGCCGGACCCCACGACCTTTGCCGATGCCGTCGCCGTATTGCAGCGATACAAAATTTGGCGGAGCGTTCCGGACACCGTCCGCCGGCACTTGCTTCAAGGCAGAAACGGGGCTGTTCCTGAGACGTTGAAGCCTCGATCGCGTCGGCTTCGCCGGGTTCACAACACCATCGTCGGGAACAATCGCAGGATGCTTGATGCCGTTGCTCGGGCAGCCAAATCGGCTGGGCTTTACCCAGTGCTCCTGGATAGTGCAGTGACAGGGGAAGCACGTGTGGCGGCGGAAGAATTCGTCGGAGTTGCGAAACCGTTTCTCCGGCAGCGTCGCAAGTCACGGCGTCCGCTCTGTCTGATTTCCGGAGGTGAACCGACGGTAACGGTCACCGGACGCGGGAAGGGGGGGCGGGCGCAAGAATTCGCCGTGGCCGCGGCTTTTCACCTTGACGGTCTGTCGAACGTCTGGTTGGCGGCAATCGGAAGTGATGGGACCGATGGGCCTACCGATGTCGCCGGTGCGGTTGTCAGTGGGAGAACCGTCGCGCGGGCTGGAACGATCGGCATCGATCTTCGCGTAGCCTTGGATCGGCACGACACCTATCGTGCCTTACGGGCCCTGGGCGCTCATATTTATACCGGTCCCACCGGAACCAACGTGAATGATCTTTACCTGCTCCTCATTCTGTAGCTACTATTAACGGTGATGACCCAACCTCTCGTTCTCCCTTTGCCTCAATGTACGGATCTTCAGCTTGTCGGTGGAAAGGCCGTCGGATTGGCCAGGCTATTGGCTTCAGGGTTTCCTGTCCCTCCGGGCATCTGTGTGACGACCGAAGCCTACAAAGAGGGACTCACGCAATCCGGGATAGACCCCAAGGAGGATTGGCGAAAAGTCTGCGCTCTGTCAGTAACGGCACGAGCAGCGGCGCTGTCCGACTATCAGATGCGGATCAGGCAGGTGGATTGTTCTCGCTTTGCGACGCAGTGGTTGGATGCGATACGGGCGATTGATGCGATGTCCGGAACGCGGTGGGCCGTTCGATCATCGGCGACAAACGAAGATACGGGTCAAACCAGCTTTGCAGGACTCTATCGAACGCAGCTGGGAATTGCCATAAATCGGATTGATAGCGCGCTGAAAGACCTTTGGGCCTCGCTGTGGCAAGAGCGGGTGATGCAGTACATGATTGAACGGGGGCTCAGCGGGATCACCCCGTCAATGGCCGTCGTCATCCAGCCCATGCTTGATGCAGTGGTCTCCGGCGTGGCCTATTCCATCCATCCGGTCACAGGACGGTCGTGTTCTGTGACGATCAATGCCGTTCCTGGCCTGGCGGCACCCTTGGTCGACGGACAGGTTGCGCCAGACCACTATGTTGTTGAAACAGACTCTCATCACCATCCCGTCTGGGTGCGGCGGAAGGCCGTTGCCGTTAAATCAAGCCGATTGACCGTTGCAGAGGAGGGACTGCGACAGGAGATTCTTCAAGAGGCGCAGCAGCGACAATCGTCGCTTTCCGATGAACAGTTGTGTGAATTAGGACGAATGGCCAAGAAGGTCGAACAGGCGTTCGGTCATCCGATCGATATGGAGTGGGCAATCGATGCTTTGAAGCTCTGGGTCTTGCAGGCTCGGCCGATTACGGCAGTCCGTCCCTCTTCAGCATTGACGGATGATGACTGTGAGTGGTCGCGTGCAAACTTTAAAGAGACAATGCCGGAATTGCCAAGCCCGCTGGGTCTGTCTTTTCTTGAAGATTTCATGCGCGATCACATCGTTGAGCCATACCGTCGGCTGGGTTGCCATATTCCAGATGGTGTGTCGTCCACGCGCATTCTCTACGGACGTCCGTACCTGAATGTGACGCTCTTTCACGTGCTTGTCGCACAGTTACGAGGCGATCCGACCCTCTTGCCCGAGCAGATGGGGGGAGAGCCGATAAAAGCTGCTCACAACGTGCAGCCTCTTGGATGGTCGGCGTTCGTGCGGGCAGGCCTCGTCATGCTGAAGGAGATGCGGCGTGCCACCGTTTACGGAGCGTCCTGGTTCGCCCATATGAAAGAGATGGCAGGGCAGTGCAACGCAGAGTATGTCGCGACTCTTTCTTTCCAGGATACGATTCAACGTTTGGATCAGCTGCATCGTTGGTTCCAGGCCCATGAATTGACGTTCGGTATTGCCGGTGGGGTTTCTCAATGTCTCCAAGTCTTAAGTACCGTGCTTCCCCGATGGCTGGGTGAGGATTGGAGAGAGCTCTCGAATGCCGCGCTGCAGGGACAAGGTACGGTGATCAGTGCAGAGCAGATTCTACGCCTGGCAGCTATCACCGACATTGCCAGGCATGAGCCGGCGACGAAAACTTTTTTCAAAACCGAACCCTGGGATCCATCATCCTTTCGGACGAGGCTCAAGAATACGGCATTCCTTCGTCGTTTTCAGGAATATGTGAATGATTATGGCCATCGGGGGATCGGTGAGTCTGACGTGATGTCTCCCCGTCTTGAGGAAAACCCCGAAGCCATTTTGGCCGTAATTCGAGCACAGCTAGGCTCATCGTCTCCAGGAATAGAGGCGATTCGGTCTCGCCAGGAGCAGATACGCACGGACGCTCTTGCGGAAATTAAACGGCGTATGGGATGGCGGCTGCATCGGTGGTATGCGTATCGGTGGTGTTACAGGAGGCTCTGCCGTTTTTTTGCCTTGCGAGAAGCCAATCGGCATCATGTCATGTATTTTTCCGCGGCGACCAGGAAACTTCTGCTGCATCTTGGCGATCTCTTGGTCGCACAAGGGGTATGTGATATCCGCGACGATATTTTCTTTTTGACGCCGACGGAACGTATCGATCTCGTCGCAGGGAAGACCCGAGATTGGCGATCCGTAATCAGGGCACGCCGGCTTGAGCGAGAGCGTCATGCGACGATAGGTGTCCCCGACATGATCCATGATTGGGAGACCGTACGGACAGGTAGTATGACAACTGCTTGTGACGACGAACCGAGCGTGTTATCCGGCTTCCCGATCAGTATTGGAACGGTTTCAGGCCCGGTGCGGTTACTGCGATCCCCTGCGGACTGGAGCAAGGTGGCTCCCGGTGACATCATTGTCACACCGGTGATTGATCCCGGCATGGCACCGCTCTTCGGTATGGCTGGAGGGCTCATCGCGGAGATGGGCGGGACACTTTCCCATGGGGCGATCATTGCCCGTGAGTTCGGCCTCCCGACCGTTGCGAATGTGGAGGGTGCCATGAACCGGCTGACAGAAGGACAAGTGGTGGAGATGGATGCGGGGGCTGGAACCATCCGTTTGGAAACGCAGTCATTCGGTGCCCCTGATAGATAAACTAGGGCCGATTGCCCCGAGATTTTCGGCTCCTTGACCTTTTAGCCCTGTTTACGTAGTCTGCGTCATCATGCGGTCTTGTGTGCGGTGCGCAGGAGATGCCTGCCCATGGGGGATGTTTTCATATTCTCATTCGGCCTTGCCGCCGGTGTATTTCTTGGAGCTGTGATTGCCGGTCTTTGGGTTAAGGGCCGTGCGCGTTCTCAATCCGAACGGGCTGAGGCGACGGCTGATGAGTTACGAAAACAATTAGACCTTGAGCGGCAGGAAACGGCACGAACCCGCCTCACACTGGAGGAAACCCAGCAGGCACGCGTGTCTGCTGAAACCAGGATGCACGATGCCACGAAGCAATTCGCCGACCAGAGAGGTTTGCTGGATCAAGCAAGGCAGGAGCTGCTGAGTGCTTTTCAAGCTCTTTCAGGAGAAGCGCTGAAGCAGAATAACGACGCCTTTCTCAAATTGGCTGCTGTTTCGTTCGAAACGCTCCATGCCAAAGCGGATGGGGTGATGCAGCAGCGGCAGCAAGCCATTGACGGGCTTGTGCGTCCGCTGCAGGAATCATTGCAGCGATACGACGAACAGATACGCCTCTTGGAGCAATCACGCCAGTCTGCGTACGGCGGACTGGACCAACATTTGAAGTTATTGGCGGAGTCGCAGCAACGGCTTCAGCAGGAGACGGGCAATTTGGTCAAAGCGCTTCGCGCACCGGCTGTGCGAGGCCAATGGGGTGAAATTACACTCAAGCGTGTCGCTGAATTGGCCGGCATGATCGATCACTGTGACTTTGTGGAACAACATTCCGTGACCGGCGAGGACGGCCGTTTGCGGCCGGATATGGTTGTCTTGCTTCCAGGAGGGCGACGAATCATTGTGGATGCCAAGACCGTCCTCGCCGCCTATCTTGATGCGCACGAGGCGCGTGACGATGTGCAACGTGAGGACGCTCTTCGGCGTCATGCCGACCAGGTTCGAAAACGGATGGATGAGTTGTCATTGAAAGCCTACTGGTCACAATTCGACCAGGCGCCTGAATTTGTGGTGCTCTTTCTTCCCGGTGAGCAGTTTCTTGGGGCGGCATTGGATCAAGATCCTCGCCTTATCGAGGAGGGGTTCGCGCGTGGCGTCGTACTGGCCACACCGGCTACATTGGTGGCATTGCTGCGGGCGGTCGCCTATGGGTGGCAACAACAGCAGCTCAACGCACATGCCGAAGTCGCCGGGCGGTTGGGCAAGGAACTGTACGAGCGTATGGCGGTATTGGCAGAGCATATCAATGATGTGGGCCAGGCGCTCGGCAAGAGCGTGACCGCGTATAACCGTGCCGTCGGTTCGTTGGAAACCCGTGTGCTTCCGTCGGCGCGAAAATTTCGAGATTTGGGTGTCTCGTCGGATAAAGAGATTACGGTGCTGGAACCGGCTGAGCTCGTTCCTCGCAAGACGTTGCCGTTTGAAGCAGACTAGGGGGTTTGTGTGGCCGACAAACAATCGATGGTCGAGGAGTTTCATCGCAAGTTCGATATTGCAGTCCAAACCAACCCGGGGGATATCACCGAGGAAACGAAGCGCCTTCGCGCCCGTCTAATACAAGAAGAGTTTGATGAGCTGAAGGAATCGATGGCATCCGGTAACTTGGCCTTGGTGGCCAAAGAATTGGCGGATTTGCTGTACGTGGTGTACGGCACGGCTGTCTCCTATGGAATTGATATGGAGCCGGTGTTTCGAGAAGTGCATCGGTCGAATCTCAGCAAGGTAGGAGGGTACAAGCGGGATGACGGGAAGTGGGTCAAGCCCGCCACCTATTCGCCGGCCTGCCTGGAATCGATTTTGGACGCACAACGAGTAGACCTGCTTCCGGAGGAATCTTCCGGTAGCCGCAGTTCACGGGAACCCTAGACGAGTCCATGAAAAACCTGCATTGCCCTGGTTGTGGTACGTCATTCGTCAGGATGACGCATCAGGAACGGACTGTCGAGAGGCTGCTTCATCGCCTCCACATTGTGTCGTTTCGCTGCCAGCTATGTACGGCTCGGTTTCATACGTATTGGCCGGGATTATCCGGTCGCCCGCAACCGGCGGACCGCAGGGAATATGCACGTTTGCCCTCGTCCTTTCAGGCAAGTCTCGTCAATGGTGAAGATGTTCGAATAGACGGCCGAGTCACGGAAATCTCTATGGGCGGGTGTACCTTTGAAACGCCTACGATGCTCCCTCGTGGAAGTCTTCTCGAACTCATGATCAAACCGGCTTCAGACGAAGAGGTGATTGCGATCGAAACAGCGACCGTCTGTTCGGTTCGACAGGAGTCGATGGGGGTCCGTTTTCTCGAACTTCATCCGGCTGCCAAGCATCGTCTGAGTCAGGTCGTCCTCAACTTGTTTGTCGGGCAGAGTATACGCCCCAACCTACAGCCGTAATCGCATCTCACCGGACAGAATGCCATCCTCATCTGCTTAGCGATTGCGAGTGGATCGTGTCGAGACGATGAGATTATCAATGAGGCGAATAGAGCCGAGTCGCACTGCACCGAGAAGGACGGCTTTTGTAGTTACAAGGGAGAGCGGGTCCAGCGTGACAGGGTCACATATGGCCAGGTAATCAACCCTGATTGCCGGTTCTTGCCCGATGGTGTTTACCATGATTGCGTGAACAGCTGAGGTGTCGACTATCCCGTTTCGAATTGCCTCAGCCCCGGCCCGAAGGCTGTCGTAGAGGGTCGCGGCAACGGCTCGCTCTCCCATGGAAAGGTAGACATTTCGTGAACTCATCGCCAGACCGTCACGCTCTCGTACCGTCGGACGGACGATAATCTCCACACCCAGGTTCAAATCGCGTGTCAGTTGCCGTACCAGCATTGATTGCTGAAAGTCCTTCTGCCCGAACAGGGCGAGATGGGGACGGACGATGCCGAAGAGTTTTGTTACGACAGTGGCGACACCGGAGAAATGGTGAGGACGAGCGTCTCCTTCCCACCGCCTGGCAATCGATGGCACGGTCACGGTGGTCTGAAAACCTTCCGGATACATAGCCGTGGAGGTAGGTTCGAAACAGACGTCGACACCTTCTGCGCGGCATAAGGCATGATCCTTCAATCGCGTACGCGGATATCGAGTCAAATCTTCTGTCGGGCCGAACTGAGTGGGATTCACAAAAATGCTGACCACGAGCGCATCACATCGCAGGCGAGCGGCTCGAATCAGTGACCGGTGGCCCGTATGCAGTGCACCCATTGTGGGTACAAAGCCGATCGTCACGCCTTCGCGGCGGAGACGTTCACTCCACGCAGTCATGGTAGCCGGGCTGCGAATGATTCTCATGAGTTGGATCCATGGTGTTGCGGGGAATAGGGGTCTGAAATGAACGACGGCTGGGGGGAGAGCCGCCGGACTTCAGCGGGGTCGTCAACCTCGGCCAAGAGCTGACGCATCGAACATTGGTTGACAGGATGAATCCAGAGAGGAGCAATCTCGCTCAATGGCATCAGGACAAAGCGGCGCCGGTGCAGACGAGGGTGAGGGACAATCAAGTCCGGCTCATGAATGCTCCGGTTACCATAGAACAGAATGTCCAGGTCCATCGTTCTGGGCCCGGATCTGTTGTCCTGATCACGACCGAGTGCCTGTTCAATCTCGCGCAAGATCGACAGGAGGTGTCTCGGAGGTAACGCAGTTGCAATTTGCAGCACACCGTTCAGGAACCATCCGCTTCCAGGGTGGGCTCCATCATCCACGGGCTCTGTTTCATACAGCGGAGACACATGTGTCACCTGTGAGCGCGGCAGTAGGCGCAGCAACGTCACAGCACGGCTGCAGAGATCTACCCGGTCGCCGACGTTCGATCCGAACCCGATGAAGACCGTCTCCATAACCAGTTAGGAGCGAGGGGTAAGGAGTGAGAGCGCAACTCCCAGTATGTCGCCTGACCCCTGACCCTTTACCCCTTACCGTTTCAGAATCCAGTTTTCTTGATCCGTTCTACTGCTTCGGCCAATCGTTCCTTCGAGGTGCACACGGTCATACGAATATACCCTTCACCTGGATCGCCGAAGCCGTTTCCCGGCGTCGTGACAATACCAGCGTTCTCCAGTAAGTGGGCGGTGAAGGACGTGGATGTATAGCCCTTGGGGACCGTAATCCATGCATAAAAGGCAGCAGGAGGGGGATCAACTTCGAGCCCCAATTGTTTCAGGCCGGGAACCAGCGTGTCACGCCGGTCCTGGTAAATCTTCCTGATGCCGTCGGTCACCGACTCATCGAGCCCCAACGCCGTGATGCCGGCTGCCTGTACGGCCTCAAACACGCCGGAGTCCAGATTGCTCTTTACTTTGCCGAGGCCGGCTATGACGTCTTTCTGCCCGACGACGAAACCGATACGCCAACCCGTCATGTTGTACGTCTTTGACAGCGAGTGAAACTCGACTCCGACATCCTTCGCCCCATCGACCTCCATAAAGCTTACGGGGCGTTTCCCGTCGTAATAAATTTCTGAATAGGCGGCATCATGGCACACAATGATTTGATGCTCATTCGCAAAATCGACCACACGTTTGAAGTAGTCCTTGGTCATCACGACCGAGGTGGGATTGTTCGGTGAGTTCAGCCACATCAGCTTGGCCTTTTTTGCGACATCTTTGGGGATGGCTTCGAGATCAGGCAAAAAGCCGTTGGACTTTGTCAACGGCATGATGTGGGTGATGCCGCCGCAGAAGCTCGTCCCTACCGGATAGACCGGATAGCCGGGGCTTGGAACCAATACGATATCACCAGGGTCGACGAATGCCAGGTGAATGTGCCCGATCCCTTCCTTTGATCCGATGAGGGTCAATACTTCGTTCGCCGGGTTCAAGGTGACGTTGAATCGCCGTTTGTACCAATCTGCGACGGCGGTACGGAATGTCAGCATGCCGTTATACGAAGGATATTGGTGATGTTTGGAGTTCTTGGCGGCTTCGGCCAGACTGTCGATAACCGGTGTCGGTGTGGGCAGATCGGGGTCACCGACGCCGAGATTGATGATATCCACGCCCTTCGCGATCGCTTCCTGTTTCATCTTGTCGATGGCGGCAAAGAGATAGGGAGGGAGGGTCTTGATGCGTGTCGCAACTTCAATAGGAAAACCAGCCATGGTCGATCAAACTCCTTTCGTAATGCAGTCGTCTTGGAGTCATTATGCCTTCGCGTCACGGACGCCCGAGCGACCGTCGACGTGAGGGCATGCAGACGTAATGACAAGGGGAGATAAGACTACTTCAGGAGCGACTCAGTAATCAACGATGAGGAGCCAACAGGTGCGTGACCAGCCGATCCGCCATATTATGGGGTTTCGGCAACTGCGCCGTGCCGGCTGTCTTCACCCGTCTACGCAGAAAACCCAGGCTGGAAGGCCGTGGGGCTCCCTGCTTGGGCGGAAAGTCCTCCGCGTGTCAGGTCAGATATGCATGCGCGATATAATCTATCGATTGCAATTCTTCCGGTTCGAGATGAGAGAATAATCCGTCGGCACAGACGTCGTCGTGAAAGGATTGAAGCAGGGCCAACACCGAATCTGTAGCGGTACGCAGTCTTTCGGCACATTGCATCTTTCCCCATGTCATTCAAAGACATTGAATGTGCCGGGCGGTATGCTGAAAACAGAGTCCTGGTTCGCTTCAAGAGTCAGCAGGACCGGCGTCATCGTGATTTTCAATTCCGTGCCTGGGTGAATCCCCGTGCTCGGAACTTTGGCCATAAATCTGCTGACAATTTGAATAAGCCGGGTACGTTCGCATGATGAATTTTCTGCATGTTTCCTCCTTCAGCTCGCCACGATTTTGACCGAAAAGACGATATGGACACGGTTCTGTTATCCGAGACGACCGACGTGAAAGAGGTCTTGCCTCTCGATGCTCCGTTGCCTCAATCACGGTATTCATTCTCCCAACGGTTTCGCTCGGGCTATCATGCCTTGTGGTATCGGCTGAGCGACGGGCTGAAATGGTCTCGTGGGCTGTATCGCGAAACGCCGGTAGGGCACTTGACCCAGTTTCGCGGGAAGCGGTTAGCCAGAATTGCGGTGTTGCAACGCCGTTTCGACGTTCGGTTCGAGCAACAATACGCAGTGATGACCGCGATCAAGAGTTATGATTATCTCGACATCCTTGATCAGGCCTGGACCTTCTTGGGGAAACCTCGACCGGTCGGTGGTGTGATGCATGATGTCGGTGCATCGAACTTTTGGTACGCACGTGCCCTCCATGCTTTTTTCTCTCCGGCATCGTTAACCGGTGTGGAGGTCGAGGGGTATCGCATCTACTCGAACGGCTACAGTCGATGGGATTATGCCCAAGGCTATGTGGCGGATTTGCCGAGGACTTCGTTCAAGGTTTGTGACTATACGCAGTACACGGATTCGGCCGACACCATCATTGCCTGGTTCCCCTTTGTCAGTGCCGCACCGGTATTGGCTTGGCGTATGCCGTTGCGTGTGCTGTCTCCCCACACCCTGTTTAGGCGAGTTGCGGAGAACCTGTCTCCTGGCGGATTATTTGTGATGGTCAATCAAGGTTGCGAAGAGGCTATGATCGCATTCGATCGGTGCCGAAGGGCCGGTTTACAGTTCGAGAATTCCTGTGAAGTGAGAAGCACGGTGCGCCCACGCCGGATTCCGCCGGTTGTCTCGTGGTGGCGATGCTGCTGATGTCGGTATGGCCGTCTGAGGGCTATAGCTGCATGCCGAATAGGCAAGATGCAGGCAACAGCCAGTTCGAACAGGCGCAGGGAGCAACATCATGTCGCTCCCTGTGTCGAGTGTCTCCTGCAGAGTATGTGGGCTAGGCCGCGGCCGGCAGATGTTGTCTGGCCAGATCGATCAGCTTCTCAAAGCCGGCTGCATCTTTGATCGCCATGTCGGACAGGACTTTGCGATCCAACAGCACGTTCGCTTTCTTGAGGGCATTGATGAAGCGGCCGTACGTCAGCCCGTGGTTCCGTACCGCTGCGCTGATACGTGCGATCCAGAGACGACGAAAATCGCCCTTTCGATCCTTACGGCCCGCGTAGGCATAGGTCAATCCCTTATCAACGCTCTCCGTCGCTGACCGGAACAGCCGACTCTTTGCGCCATATTGCCCTTTGGCTAACTTCAGCCGTTTGTTTCTTCGATGTCGTGTTTTCGGCCCACCTTTTGCTCGAGGCATGATCCATACTCCTTTTGCGTGCGAAAAACTCTCCGTCTTACATCACGAATGCGGAAGCAGCCGATTCAAGGCTGTGGTAGCAGTGGCATCTACGACGGTGGTACCGCTCAAGCGGCGTTTGCGGTCGCGTGCCTTATGGGACAGTAAATGACGTTTGCCGGCCTTTCGCCTGACGATCTTCCCGCTGCCGGTTTTGGCGAATCGTTTACTGGTGCCTTTATGCGTTTTCATCTTCATAGCGCGTCGGTTCCTTTTATGAGTCGAATTGTATCAGGTGTCTGTCAATTCTTCGGTGCCACGATCATGATCAAATTCCGTCCCTCCATGCGAGGAGCATACTCGATTGTGCCGCACTGAGCCAGCTGTTCGATCACCGAGTTCATCACGTTGCGACCCATCTCCTGGTTGGCCATTTCACGACCTCGGAATGTGAGGGTCACCTTAGTCTTGTTCCCTTCCTCGAGGAAGGTCTTCATTTGCCGAACCTTGATTTCCAAGTCGTGCTTATCCGTGCGCGGACGCAGCTTGATTTCCTTTACCTGCGTGGACTTTTGATGGCGCCGACTCTGATGGTCTTTCTTGCTGAGCTCATATTTATATTTGCCGTAGTCCATAATCCGACAGACCGGAGGTACAGAGGTCGGGGCCACCTCGACCAAGTCATAGCCGTTTTCTTGGGCTTGACGAAAGGCCTCCGGCGTCGGGAGAATTCCTAGCTGTTCTCCCTCTGGACCGATCACCCGTATTTCTCGGACCCGGATTTCACGATTCACGCGCAGTTTCGGAACGATAAGCCACCTCCTCGTGTATAGGTTACAGTTCTTGCCGGATATGCGTGGTCTCGGTACGCAAGAGTTCGGTAAAGCGTGCGACCGTCATGCTGCCAAGATTTGCGCCGCTTCGGCCTCTGACCGAGACGGTGCCCTCTTGCACCTCGCGTCCTCCTGCCACCAACATGAACGGGACTTTTGCCTTTTCCGCTTCGCGGATTTTAAATCCGATTTTTTCATTCCGGATGTCGGTTTCGACTCGAAACCCTGCGGTTTTTAGGGTCGTGGCCACTGAGTCCGCATAGTCCCGTTGGCTGTCCGTGATATTCATCACCGTGGCTTGAACCGGTGCCAGCCATGGGGGGAATGATCCCCCGTAATGTTCGATCAAAATTCCGAAAAACCGTTCGATTGAACCCATCAAGGCTCGATGGATCATGATGGGCTGATGGGCTTTGCCGTCCTCGCCGATGTAGCTGAGTTTAAACCGTTCCGGGTTATTAAAATCAACTTGGACGGTAGAGCATTGCCAGGAGCGGCCCAATGCGTCCTTGATCTTGATGTCGATTTTGGGGCCGTAGAAGGCTCCTCCTCCGGGGTCAAGGCGATAGGGGATATTCCTGCTCTTGATCGCGGCTTCCAGCGCGGTCGTGGCCAGGATCCAGTGTTCCTCAGCGCCGACCGATTCATCCGGTCTGGTCGAGAGAAATACCTCAAATTCGCTGAACCCGAATGTCTGCAGGATGAAAAACGTAAAATCCAGGACCCGGCTGACTTCCGACTCAATCTGATCGGGGCGACAGAATATGTGAGCGTCGTCTTGAGTGAATCCTCGCACACGCAATAATCCGTGCAGGACGCCGGTCCGTTCATAGCGATACACGGTTCCCAGTTCGCCGTAGCGGATGGGAAGGTCCCGATAGCTGCGGAGATGGGACTTGTAGATCATGATGTGGTAGGGGCAGTTCATGGGCTTGAGCTGATACTCGCTCCCTTCCAGCTTCATTGCGGCGAACATATTATCTTGATAGTAATCGACATGTCCGCTGGTTTTCCACAGATCCAGACGTGCAACATGAGGAGAGTAGACCAACTCATAGCCGCCCTTGATATGTTGGTCGCGCCAGAAGTTTTCGATGAGGAGTCGGATTGCCGCGCCTTTGGGATGCCAGAGTACCAAGCCTGGACCGATCTCATCTTGGACGGAAATCAAGTCCAGATCTTTCCCCACTTTTCTGTGGTCACGCCGCTTGATTTCTTCCAGGCGGGCCAGATGCGCGTCCAGCTCCGCTTTGGTCGGGAACGAGGTGCCGTAAATGCGCTGCAACATGGGGTTGCGCTCGTCTCCGCGCCAATAGGCCCCTCCGGTTGAGAGGAGCTTGAATGCGCCGACATGGCCGGTCGAAGGCAAATGCGGACCGCGACAGAGGTCGATGAAGTCTCCTTGCGTATAGGCAGAAATCGGCTCGTTCTCCGGAAACCCCTCGATCAATTCGACTTTGTACTGTTCTCCGCGTGCTTTGAAGAATTCGATTGCTTCTTGTTTGGAAAATTCCTGTCTCGTGATGGGAAGCTTACGTTTGGCAATGTCACGGGCTCGTTCTTCGATCTTTTCGAGGTCTTCCGGTGTGAAGGGTCTGTCGTAAGCGAAATCATAGTAGAAGCTGTCTTCCAGTGCCGGTCCGATCGTCAATTGTGCCGTCGGGAACAGTTCCTTCACGGCCTGTGCCATGATGTGTGTGCTGCTGTGCCGGTACACTTCACGACCCTCTTGACTGTCGAACCTGAGCGGCTCGATGGTGGCATCTTCCGCCAGAGGGTAGGATAGGTCGACAACGGCGCCGTTGACTCTGGCCGCCAACAGGTCGGGGTTGAGAGGAATGCCCAAGGCAGACAGCGCGGCTCCTACCGTCTGGCCAGGCTGGACCTCTCCGCTAGGACCGTTTTTGACGTCAATATTCATTGCGGTTGTCGTAATTGGGTCACGAGCACAAACAATAAAGGCACCCCGCCTCTGAGAGGCGATGGGATGCCTTGGCAAAATGGTAGGCGCGGACGGTCTTGAACCGTCGACCTCTACCGTGTCAAGGTAGCGCTCTCCCCCTGAGCTACGCGCCTATCGTCCGACCGGACATGCTAATATAGGCCTGCCTGGCGTGTCAAGAAAAGCAAAGAGGGAGAAAGCCCCCTTTGTGGCGAGTAGAAGACTCCTTCTCTTGGCCGGTAGCCGAGTGCGGGCAGGTTACTTCACGGCCGACTTCAACTCTTTCCCTGCGGAAAACTTCGGCACTTTCGTCGCCGGAATACGCAGGGTTTCTCCGGTTCGGGGATTCCTGCCCATTCGTGCTTTCCGTTTGGAGATCGTAAATGTCCCGAAATTGACGAGTGACACGCGCTTACCCTTTTTTAAGGAAGACGTCACTGCTCCGGTGAAAGCCTCAAGTGCTGTTCCTGCTGCGACTTTCGTGATTCCGGCGGATGCGGCCATTTTTGCGATGAGTTCTTCTTTTGTCATCGAGTCTCCTCCTTATGTGCACGTGAAGTGATCGATCTTCGTGGTGAAATTTGCAGTGAATAGGCTCTCAAGCGAATAGTGTATTACGCCGCCGGCCGCGATTTGTTTTTGCTGCGTTTGACGGGAATATGCAATTCGGTGATTTTTTTGCGCAATGTGTTGCGATTAAGCCCAAGAAGACCGGCTGCCTGAATCTGATTCCCTTTCGTTTCTTGGAGTACGGATGCAATTAAGGGGCGCTCAACGGCAGAAATCAAAATCGGATGCAGGTTTTTTGCCGATCCGTTTCTCATGCCCCGCACGAAGTCCCCCATCTTTGTTTCAAGGTAACTTTCAATCGAAGTGTCACGGTTTTTCCCTTGGTGGGACGGGTGTCCTGCAGAGGGATTCAGGAGGTGAATGGTTTTTGCGGCTTTCTTCAATACGGCTCGGGAACCGGTAATGATCAAGGTGTTGGACGGATCGACATGGGCCGGAAGCAACAAAGATTTCTCTGCTGTCCCACGCGATTCCATGACCACGGCATCAAAATGATGTTTGGCGGTTTCTTTCTGGAATGCGGCCGAGTCGCGGACTATGGTAAGGGATGCGTCCTTTAGCGCCTGTTTGAACTGAGCCTGCACGTCTGTGTCTGCGGTCAGTAAGAGAACTGTTAATACGGGTGACGGTACTGCCATGAAGGTACCACAAGAAGAAAAGCGGGCGGATTATTGCCCAGGGATCCGACGATGTCAAATCCTTTTTGTGCGCTGAGCCGCCGTACGATTCTCTATTGAGCCAATTGCCCTTGCGTGGCGGTGATCGCAGCCCATGTAATAGGTTGAGCAGGGGGGGCTAAAAAGGGTTCCGTCTATCATGTTTCTCATGTTGGAAGTGTGTGGAAGGCGACACGTTCGGATTAAGTAAGGAGACCTGGTGGGTAACTTGGGAGTGGCAATATCCTAGGAGAGAAGTTCATGCCACAGGATTGAGATATGTGGTGAATAGACGACTGCGTAAAGGGTTATGAGTATATATCGGTTGAGCGCAGGAGGGCGGGCCGCGAATTGTTGGGAGCCTCTTTCTCAAGAATGCCGTGGGACAGTCTGTGAGAGCTTGACAGCCAGCGAAGCAAATGGGTATATAATTCCATAATTCCTACGGGAATACTCAAGAATGAAGGTGTCTCGTCGCTCCACCTATGGAATTATGGCGGTAATTGACCTCGCGATGAATGCGAAGGAGGCTCCCGTTCAAGCACGCGCCATTGCGCGGCGCCAAGCGATACCGATCAAATTCCTCGAGCAAGTCCTCCATGCAATGAAACGAGCAGGAATTATCGATAGCCTTCGAGGCGCACAGGGCGGGTACAGATTGCTCAGAGAACCATCGACGCTGTCTGTCGCTGATGTGCTTGAGGTTCTTGAAGGTCCGGTCTTCCACCGAGTCATCCATGATTCGCGAAGTGCCGGGCATCAACCTAAGCAGGACCAGTTGCTCGGGCATGTCTGGAACCAAGTCGCGCAAGCCGAACACGACGTATTACAAAAGATCACGATTGATGAGTTGGTAGATCGTCAGCGGGAGATCGACGATCGGCATAATCTCATGTATCACATCTGAGCAGTCTCATTGTTGTTTCATGACAGAGATACGTCTGTCCGACGCGAATAGTCGCAAGAGGAGATGCACCCATGACTCCCCAACCGCTCAAAACGATAGAGGTCAAGACAGCTCCCATTCCGCCGGCCATTGCGGAAGAAATCGATACCTTTGAAACCGAGGCCATGCGTTGTTTGGGAGGGGATGTTTCTACCGATCTGTTTAAACCGTTTCGTCTCCAGTTTGGGATCTATGGACAGCGGCAGCCAGGCGTGCAGATGGTGCGGATCAAGGTCCCCTTTGGCGGACTTTCCGCCAATCAAGTGCGACGTGTCGCCGAGTTAGCCGATCGATATGCCACCGGCGTGGGGCACGTCACGACTCGCCAAGATATTCAATTGCACTTCGTCGAGCTCAAGGATGTGCCGACGATCATGCGTGGATTGGCGGAAGTGGGACTGACCACGAGAGAGGCCTGCGCCAATACCGTGAGGAACGTGACCGCATGCCATTTGGCCGGGGTCTGCCGTGGAGAAGTGTTTGATGTGACGCCCTATGCCAAAACCGTGGCCTATCATCTCTTGCGCAATCCGCTCAATCAGAGCATGCCACGAAAATTCAAAATCGCCTTTTCGGGCTGCGCTCATGATTGTGCGCTGACTCCCATTCACGATATCGGTTTGCTGGCGGTCAAGCGTGCCGATGGTGAGATCGGCTTTCGGATGATTGCCGGTGGGGGGCTGGGGTCGTTACCGAGGATGGCGCAATTGCTGCGTGATTTTACGCCGATGGATGAATTGATCCCCAGCATCGAAGCCGTCATCAAAGTATTCGATACATTGGGGAACAGGAAAAATCGCAATAAAGCCCGGATGAAATTCGTCATCGAGAAGCTGGGGTTTGAGGAATTCAAGCGTCGCTGGGAAGCCGCGTATGCCTCCATGGGCCACAGTCTTCCGCAGCCTGAGCCGCTCAAA
>Ga0224501_10000386_pt1 | contig 36917 bp, 30 predicted proteins | sample SF_Oct11_sed_USG_4_FD_169105 | JGI IMG/M metagenome (GOLD analysis project Ga0224501, IMG submission 169105) | Sediment microbial communities from San Francisco Bay, California, United States - SF_Oct11_sed_USGS_8_1 | ecosystem: Environmental > Aquatic > Marine > Sediment | place: USA... | reverse complement strand
CTCCCCCCCACCCCACGCGCACAGACACGCGCGGCACCACAACGCCGCCCCGAGTCCGCCTCGCCTGTCCGTCCGCTACGACTCCCCGACGTCCCGCCCCGACGTCACTCCCCGCCCGGCTCGAAAATCCAGACGCCGTGGATCGACTGGCGCACGGTGAGATCGGATGGGATCAGTTGTACGCCCTGGCCCGGGAATCCCCCTGAGAAGAAGCGGTTGCCCATCATCGACCGATCGTACTCCGGAAACGTGCTGATCCCCACCAGAGCGCCCAGGCGACCTCCCGCTGCCTCCGCTATCGCTTCCGCATCCGCACGGGCTCGGGATACGGCAAGCCGCGTGGCTCTTCGACGTGCATCCTCCTCGTCGGCGACCTGGAAGAGCACCATCGGAACGGCCTTCACACCTGCGGCCATCGCTGCCGACACGATCTCGTTCAAACGCTCGACAGGCTCCACCGTGACGCGAACTCCGTATCGCACTTCATAACTCGGCACGATCTCGGATCCTGGAGGTCTCGCGCCTCTCATCATGTCGTTGCTCTGTCCGGCACCGTAGCCCCATGGGACGACCTGATCCCGGGAGTACCCGAGCCCCTCCAGCGCCTCGGCAACGGCTGTGTGGAGCACCTCGTTCGCCTGGGCCGCGGCGGAAGGCACGCTCTCCCTCGAACTGAGCTCGAAGAATACGATCGCGCGCGAGGGCGGTACGATCACCTCGCCCATGCCGGACACGTTGATCACCGTCGTGTCACGCGCCGCACTGTAGTAGCCCCCGAAGGCGATCTGTGCGGTCGAGCTCTCCGGAAACACCATGACGAGACCGACCAGAGCGACCATTGTCCGAAGCTTCATCTTCATCACTCCTCTCCAGAGCCGACTCGTCCTCCAGACATCCCCGACATCCACCACCACGTGAGTACCACACCACCCCCACCCGGCACCTTCCCCACCGCCGCGATGAGCGGACGACGCGCTCATACCTCGCGCGCCGTCCGCTCACATGCGGACCTCAGGCGGTTGCGCGTTGCGCCGAGGGCCGGTTGAGCACCAGAAGGACGACTCCCACCACGATCAGGGCCGGGATATCGCCGTACATGTTCGCCCTCTCCATCGGGTCCCGTAGCGCTTGCACCAACATGACGAGTCCATGGACGAGGCTCGACCACGCGGCGAATCCGATGAGACTGCGATGCTCCGACGGTGCACGCGATGCGATCATCAGGTAGACCCCCAGGACCGCGAAGGTCGCGAGGATCATCTGCTCGTACTCCGCTTGACGGGGCATCCACATGAATCCGTCCGGCCACACTACGGTCATGGGGTACAGGCCGAACACATAGACGATGCCCACGGCCATCAGCGTGATGCGTAGTGCCTTGTCCTGGCTGGAAGTCTGCATGTGAACACTCCTCCTGAGGGTTGCGTGGCCGACCTCCATCTTCCCTCGGGTCGGGTGGCCACCTCGAGCCACGCTCGCCCAGTCACCCACACCCATGGGTCCTTGGCTCGGCGCCGCCAATATGCTGTGGCATCACCTTGGTCGCCACCCTTCCGTACGCGCCGCCCCCCCCACTCCGCTACGTCGGCCGGCCCCACCCGTCCCACTCCGCCATGTCCGCGCCCGATTGACGGCACGACCGTTCCCGTCATGGACGTGAACTCCGGCAACGGCCCGCCCGGGGGGCCCGCGGGCTCTCCCTCCGCTCGGGGGGTTCGAATCTCGTTGGCCAATGGCGAGATCCATCTGCGCTTCGCTCCGTTCGACCCCACCCTGGTGGCTCGCGTGCGCTCGATCCCCGGACGTCGATGGGACTCCGCCCTCCGGGCCTGGCGCATCCCCGACTCTCCGTCCCATCGCGCGGCGGTCGCGTCGGCGTTCGGAATCGAGGTGCGCTCAGTGGTGGGTGGTGACGGTGGGGACAGCCCGGGTGCGGCGGCCGAGCCCACCGGCTACGCCCGAAATCCGGACGCCCTCCTTCTCCGCTTCGAAGAGGAGATGCGCCTGCGCGGCTACGGCGTACGCACGCGCAAGGCATACGTGGGCCATGCCCGCCGATTCCTCGCGGACGCAGGCGACGGATCCGACCTCGACGGAGACCTCCGGCGGCACGTCCTCGCCAAGCTGGATGGTCGCGGAATGTCCCGTTCCTACCACAGTCAGATCACCAGTGCTCTGCGCCTCTTCTGCTCGCTCGTACTCGGGCGTCCCGTGGAGGAACTGCCGCTCCCCCGCCCCCGGAAGGAGCAGCGGCTGCCTGTGGTGTTGGGTCGGGAGGAGTTCCGTCGTTTCCTGGCCGAGGTCCGGAACCCGAAGCACGTGGCGATCCTGGCGCTGGCGTATTCGGCGGGTCTCCGGGTGAGCGAGGTGGTGCGGCTCCGGCCCGAAGACATCGACCGCGACCGCGGGCTCATACAGGTGCGAAGGGGGAAGGGCCGCAAGGATCGGCACACACTCCTCTCCCACACTGCCCTGGCGCTGTTGGATACCTACCTCGACGGGGCGGCGCCTGGAGAATGGCTCTTCCCGGGTCCTCGCCCGAGCCGGCACCTGACCAGCCGCAGCGTGCAGAAGATCACGGCGACGGCCCGTCTACGGGCGGGGATCACCAAGCCCGTGACCCCCCACGTGCTCCGGCATTCCTTCGCGACCCATCTCCTGGAGAGCGGTACGGACGTGCGCCTCATCCAGGAACTCCTGGGGCATGCCAGCGTGCGTACCACGGAGATCTATACCCACGTATCGCGGAGTCAGATCGAGCGGATCCGGAACCCTCTGGACGAAGCGACGGTGGCTACCTCTCCCGGCGAGCCACCCATGCCCGGACCTCCTCCGCCACCGAGAACGGCATAGAGCCCCGGGTCCAGAGGGAGGGTGCGGACATGGGTTCCAATATGCACGCGGGCTATACGAAACGAAACAAATCGGCCCACCGCCGGACGCCCACCTTCCTCCATGTCCTCGTCGGACGTGGTGATGGCGGGGTCCTTGAGGACCTCGAAGGGACGGGTCCGGCTCTCCCCGCCCACGGCCCGGTGGTACATCTGTCCGTTGGGTAGGCGCACCATGGAGTAGTTCTCACCATGGTTGGTGGTCCACCCGGCGCCTCCGTCTCCGGTGACGGCCCAGTGGTCGCCATCGGTGGGGTCCATCCACACGTCGTGGCAGTCGCCGCACCTTCCGGCCCGTTCGGACCACGTCAGCCCGCCGTCCAGGGAGCGGTGCGACGAGGAGTTCATCACCACGACCTCGTCGGCGTTCTCCGGGTTCACCGTGATGCGGATGTAGTATCCGGCCCGTCCGATGAGCGTCCGGTCCCAGCTCACCACCCGCCAGTGCCGCCCGCCGTCGGTGGACTTCTAGACCCCGTCGCCCATGATGTCCGCGTCTCGGATGGCCCACGCTTCCCCCTCCCCCCCCAGATCACGTCCGGATCGGATGGGTCCACGGCGAGGGCGCCCACCGCCTGCACGTCGGCCTCGTCGAAGATTGGGTCGAAGGTCTCGCCGGCGTCCGTGGTCTTCCAGATCCCTCCCGACGCCGAGCCGAGATCGTACGCGCCGGGGTCTCCGGGGATGCCCGCGATGGCCGAAGATCGCCCCGAGCTCGGCGGGCCCATGTCCTCCCACCGCAGCGGACCGGGCTGGGACGCCTGGGGTTCCGCGGGACCTCGCTGTTGGGTGTGGAGGGGAGCCGCCAGCGCGAGGATCAGCGTCGGGACCAGGAGTCCCTTCACGCTCTTCGAAAAGGCAGGGTCGGAATTCCGTCGCATCATGACGTCCTCTGGTGGGCGACGTGCAGGTCGATAATGGGGTACGGTACGGCGGGTACGCGCGCGCGGCGAGGGCGTATCCGGCCGTCGCGACGCGCGGGGAGCCCGGACATCCGAACGTCGCACACGTACCGGCCTCGGGTCGGATGCGATCCCTATGGCGGAAAACCTCCGTCGCCCGCAGTCTGGTCGGACTCGATACCCACCTCCCGACACCACTCTGCACGGAGAGCTCGATCATGCTCAAGCGCACGACGCACCGGGGCTCAATGGCTCTCGCGGCTCTCACTCCGCTGATCATCGTCTCGTCTCCCCTCCCGGGTTCCGCCCAGAGCGGTCCCTACACGGCCGCCCGAGCCGCGACCACGGCGCCGCGGCCCACCGGATTCGCGCCGGCGGTGGAGCGTTTCATCACCGTGTCCGAATCCGTCGTCGCCATCCGGAACGTCGTCCTCGTGGACGGAACGGGAGCCCCCGCCCGATCGGGGATGACGGTGATCGTCGAAGGCGACCGGATCGTGGGCGTGGGTCCGGAGGCCGGCGTGGAGATCCCGGAAGGGGCCGCCGTCATCGACGGTACCGGCCGCACGCTCACACCCGGGTGGGTCATGCTCCACGAGCACATGTTCTATCCCTCCGGCTCCGCCCGGTACAACACGAACGAGATATCCTTTCCTCCGCTGTATCTCGGAGGGGGCGCCACCACCATCCGCACCGGCGGAAGCATGGACCCCTACACCGATCTCCGTCTACGCGACCAGATCAACCAGGGAGTGGTGGCCGGTCCGCGGATGGACGTGACGGGACCGTATCTGGAGGGAGCCGGCGGCTTCGTGCGCGCGCTTCCCGAAGTGCGCACCCCGACCGAAGCCCGGGCGCACGTGGCGTTCTGGGCGGACCGGGGGGTGACCTCGTTCAAGGCGTACAACCTCATCGACGGCGTCACGCTGGGGGCGGCGATCCAGGAGGCCCACGCGCGCGGCATCAAGGTCACCGGGCACCTCTGCTCCATCACCTACCGTGAGGCCGCCGACCTGGGGATCGACAATCTGGAGCACGGCTTCCGGGCCGCCACGGACTGGGTCGAAGGCAAGGCTCCCGACGTGTGCCCGGGGGGGCAGGCGCGAGCGAGGAGCTACGAGACTCTCGACGTGGAGAGCAGCGCCTTCCTCGACGTGGTGGACCACCTGATCCGGAACGGAGTGGCCATCACCGCGACGCCCACGGTGTTCGAGCGCGGCGCCACCGGACGTCCACTTCCTCCACGGGCGGCTCTCGACGCCATCCTCCCCGAGTTGCGCGAGCGCGTCGTGGAGCGGTCCGTGCGGTCGCGCGACAATCCCGACCTCCAGGCCCAGGCGCTCTTCACCAGGATGTTGAAGGCGCTCTGCGTCTTCGTGGAGCGCGGGGGCACGCTGGTGGTGGGGATCGACCCCACCGGCGGTGGGGACGTGGTGGCCGGATACGGGAATCAGCGGGCCGTGCAACTCCTGGTGGAAGCCGGGCTGAGCGTGGAGCAAGCGGTCATGGTGGCCACGCTGAACGGAGCACGGTACCTGGAGGCCGCCGACGTGATCGGCTCGGTCGAGGTGGGGAAGCGGGCCGACCTGATCCTACTGGAAGGAGACCTCCGGTCCGACCTGGAGGCGCTGCGGCGACCGACGCTCGTGTTCAAGGACGGGGTGGGCTTCGACGCACCCGCGCTCCTGGGGTCGGTTCAGGGCACCGTGGGTCTCAGATAGCCGGCCCCCGCCGACCCACCACCATCCGCGCGTGATGCGCATTGTGGTACAGCGTGAAGTACAGCATCTCCCGCGCGGTGAGCTTCCCCAGAGCGGGGTGGGGCATGCGCAGGTGGTCCAGAGCGCGTTCACCCCAACGGCCGGCTCGGGCCACCAGGGAGTCCGACTCGTCACGCCAGCGACGGAGCACCCCCGCGCGCCATTCCTCCGTCGCGTCCTGTGGACTCGCCGCGGACGGGGCGAAGCGGCCGGCGTCCACTCCGCGGGCCAGGGCTTCGCGGTAGTACGCCGCCACCTCTTCGAAGGGGCGGGATCCCCTCAGGGTGGGGCCGAAGCGCAGGGCCAGTGCCACCTTGGGCACGGCCAGCCCTCCGGACACGCCCTTCACCGACCGGGCCAGGTGCCGCAGGTGATCCGCCGGAGACCACTTCTCCCCCTGGGGAGCGAGGAACTCCTCCAGGGGGAGCGCGGCCATGTAGTCGGCGATGGCCGCGGCCTGTGTGTCCAGAGCCGCGAGGAGTTCACCGGTTCCGGTGGGTGAATGGATGTCGAAGGGGCTTCCTCCGGACGCCTCACCCATTCGAACAGGTCTCTCCCACCTCCCGAGGCGTGCCCGACACCCGATCGCCGTGGCGCGCATGAGCGTCGGCCGCCGTGATGGGCACCCTCAGCCACGCCGTGGCCTGTCCCCGCGTGTGGCATACCCACCGCCAGGTGGGGTCGTCCTGGGGCGGCTCCGGATCCCCTCCGCGGCGCTCGTCGGGATCCCTCCGTTCTTCGCCGCCCCTGCGGTCGTCGGTATCGCGGTCCCGGTCGCGCGCATCGTCGCGATCACGATCACGGTCCCGGGCGTCGTCGCGGTCGCGATCCTCGTCCCGGCCCGTGTCCCGCCGGGTGGCGGGCTGGTCGGTGTTCCGGCACTCGGACCCGATCTGACGGGGATCCCGGGAAAGCCGATCGCCGTGGCGCGCGTGCACGTCCGCCGCCCCTTCCACCACCCTGATCCACGCGCGCCCGTCGCCCCGCACATGGCAGGCCCAGACCCACCCCGCGTCGCGCTCACGCTCCACGTCCTCCCTCCGGCGCGGGGGCGGCGCGTCACGCATTCCGCCACACTCGTCGCCTTCGTCCTGGGCATAGAACGACACCAGGTCGCCATGGCGCGCGTGACCCGACACGGCGCCCACCGGCACCATCATCCACGCGGACCGCTGGCCACGTTCATGGCAGACCCAGGCCACCGAACGGCCCGGGTCCCGGGGCTGCGCGCGGACGGGAGGCCGTGGCGTGGCCCGGCGCACGCCACACGACGTCCCTTCGTCCTGCGGCTCGAGGGAGACCCGATCGCCGTGCCGCTCGTGGGCTCGACCCGCCGACGACGACACTCGCAGCCACATGGACCCACCTCCGCGCGCGTGGCAGACCCACACGGGCGGAGGAGCCTGCCGCGCGGGCTGCGGAGGGCGGTGCGATCCGCGGCCGCCACCGCACGCGGAGGCCCCGACGAGGCCCAACAGGAGGGCGAAACGAACGTTCATGGCTTGATCTCCCACGGGTGGACACCATTACGCCGAAAGCACGGCTTCCCCTGATATCCACAAGAATCGGGCCAGGTTCCGATGTCTCGGGATCGTCGGCCCCTCGGGCGGCCTTCCCCAGGGGGTTGCACCTCACGTAACGTGAGGACCTACCCTGGGAGGGTGGAGAGGAGCCCATGAGGAGGATCCCGTGCCCGAGGAATACTGGAAAGTAGGAGATCTCGCCCGCCGCACCGGTCTTTCCGTGCGGACACTCCACCACTACCACGAGATCGGACTCCTCGTACCCGCCGCCCGCACCGCCTCGGGGCATCGCCTGTACGGGGGGGAGGAGTTGGCGCGGCTGCACCGGATCACGACGCTCCGCCACCTGGGGCTCTCCCTGGACCAGATCGCGGCCTTCCTGGACCAGGAATCGTCCTCTCTGGAGGACGTTCTCGAACTCCAACTCCAGCGCCTCGATGCCGTCCTCGAGGAGACGCGAACGCTCCGCGACAGGGTGGCGGAGATGCGCGCCCGGGTCGCCTCGGAGGGCGAGGTGTCGGCGGACGAGCTCACCGCGATGATCCAGTGGACCGTGACCCTGGAGCGGTACTACGAGCCCGCGCAGCTCCGCACCCTCGCGTCGCGCCGGGAGAGCCTGGGCGACGCCCACCTCGCGGAAAAAGAGCAGGAATGGTCCGAGGTGATGGCCACCTTCGGAAAGGCCATGGAACGCGGCCTCGCGCCCTCCCACCCGGCGGTCCTCGACCTGGCCGCCAGGGCGGCCGGTCTGGTGGAGGAGTTCACCGGAGGCGATCCGGCCATGAGGGAGTCCCTCGTCCGGATGTACCGGGAGGAAGGCCCGGACCAGGTGTTCGGCGGGCACGGCGCCGCCTTCGCACCGGGGTTGTGGGAGTACATTCAGGCGGCGGGCGCCGCCCTCCGCGCCACCGGGACGGCCGCGAACGAAAGGGGGTGACGGCCGCCGGCCGTCACCCCCCTGCCCCCTCGGCGCGCCGCCCGTCCGACGGGTGCGCGCTCCTGGATCAACCGCCGTGGTGACGGCGCACCGGATTCCGCCCGGCCAGGGTGGCCAGATCGATCTCGAAGGTCTCGCCGTTCACCACCGCCGTGACGACGCTCGTCCCGTTGAAGGTGATGACCACGTCGATGACGCGCACCCTGGGCTCGTCGACGCCGTTGTCGATGGTCACCTCCAGGTGCCGGGTGATGGTTCCCGACACGGGCCAGCGCGACTCGGCGCCGGGCGCGGGCACCACCACGTCCTCCTTGGTGAAGGTGCCGTTCAGGTCGTAGTTGCGGACCGTTCCGTCCTCCAGGTGACGGCTGCGTGAGATGTCCTCCTCACCGGTTCCGTTCCACGTCCGGAACTCCTCCTCGCCCAGCAGCCCGGAGACGATCATGTCCCGGGAACGGGAGATGGTCGCCGTCCACCCGTCACGGGAGACCTCGCGGTCGATGTCCAGCAGGAAGTGGACGTAATCCGTGAGGAGCGGGTCGTACGCGCTCATCTCGTTCCCGTCGGCGTCGTAGAACGTCACGACCCGGTGGCTCTGGAACATCCCTTCCATTCCCGCGGCGGCCATCGGTCCTGCGCCCAGGGACAACCCCATGACGGCCACGTCTTCGATCACGGCGTCCGCGGCGATCAGCGCCATGTCCGCCAACACCGCGTCGTCCAGGGCGCCCGGCCCCGTGGCGTCGTCGCACGCCGCCGCACCCAGGAGGACCATCCCCGCCGCCACGGGCCGGATGAACCACCGTTTCATCGTCTTCATCATCGTGCTCCTGCGTCTCGTTGTGGGTCGGTCACCCTTCTCCGGCCTATGAGACGCGCCTGGGTGGAGAACGTTAATCGCTCTCCGGCGGCCGCGCCGAATACTCCCGCCCGATCTCCTCCGCCGAGCGGAGCGAGAGAGCCGAGAAGGTGAGGGTACCGTTGTTGCATCCCCCGGACACCAGCGTCGGCGCGCCCACCACGAAGAGGTTCTCGTGGTCGTGGGCACGCCCCCAGGAATCCACCACGCTGTCTCCCGGATCGTCTCCCATGCGGCATCCGCCGCCGGGGTGGTCCTGGGTGTCGTCCACCGCGGTGCGGAGGATGCGCCCGCCTCCGGCCCGGGTGACCTCGTCGAACACCCCGCGGATGCGCTCCTCCGTGTGGGCCCGCAACTCCCGCGAGGCGGGCGCGTCGCGAAACTCCAGCCTGGGCAGGGGATCTCCGAACCGATTGGTGGCCCGCGGGTCCAGCACGAGCCGGCTGTCCCGGTCGGGGATGACGTCGTAGTACGCCCGCAGCCGGGTGGTCCCGGTGGCCGTGCGTGCGCGCCAGTCCTCCATGGCGGCATCTCCCAGGAGGAGGGCGCCCCCGTCGTCCCGAGCCCGTGGACCCCGTGCCACCGTGGACTCCCACACGCGGAAGTCGTGCCGCACGTACCGCCCTCTCGACAGCCCGGGGCCACCCTCCACCGTGGGCCGCTGGAACCGCTTGGAGAGAAGGCTGTGCCCGTAGTACATCCCGGGAAGGAGTCTCATGGGGAGTTCCACGTACGCCTGCACGTTCCGGTGCCCGGTCATGTACCGCCCGACCGTCCCCGAGGAGTTGGCGAGCCCATCGGGATATCGGTCCGTGGCGGAGAGGAGGAGGAGATGGGGGCTCCAGGTGTACCCCCCGGCCAGGACGAACGTCCGGGCGCGATAGACCACGTCCTCGTCGGGCGCGTCGTAGCCGCGGGCCACCGCCGCGTGGATCCGGTCGGTCCCCTCCTCCAGCTCCAGGCGCCGGACCAGGGTGCGGGTCTCGAGGCGCACGCGCCCCTCCGCGGCAAGGCGTGCCAGGGTGAACTCGGGCGTGTACTTCGCTCCGGTGGGGCAGATGTTGCAGGTGTCGCAGCGCTGGCAGACGTTCCGTCCCCGCCAGGGGACCGTGTTCTTCGCCATGGGATTCGCCCAGGCCGGGATCCCCACCTTCTCCACCCACTCCCGCAGACGCTCCAGCGTCCAGGTGAGGGGCATGGCGGGCATGGGGTACGGCGCGCCGCGGGGATCCAGCGGCGCGGGCCCCTGCACCCCGGCCACCCCCATCCGCTCCTCGGCTTCCTGGTAGTACGGGTCGAGGGTGTCGTAGTCGATGGGCCAGTCCTGGTGGACTCCGAACATGGCCTGCAGCCGGAAGTCCTCGGGAGAGAACCGGGGCGTGGCCCCACCCCAGTGCAGCGCCTGCCCGCCCACGGCCATGGAGCGGGACATGATCCCCTCCGCCGACTGGTCGTGGATATGGTCCTCCACCCAGGGATTCTCCCCGTAGTCCATGTAGCGACGGCGGCGGTCGAAACGGTCCTCGAAGGGGGTGGAGTGCCGCCCGGCCTCGAGGACCACCACGTCGGCTTCGCGCTCCTCGGTGAGCTTCTCCGCCACCATGGCCGCGGTGATCCCGCCCCCGATGATGAGCACGTCGGTTTCCACGATCCTGGCCATCAGAGGGCCTCCGGAATGCGGGGGAGCGATTCGATGCCGCGACAGGTCACGGGAGAGATGCGCACCCCGTAGCAGCGGTCCACCGCCTCGGGAGAGCGGAACCAGTGGGCCATGAGCGCCGACGCCACGTGTTCGGCGCGCACCGGGTCGGACATCCCCTCCGGCGCTCCGGCCAGGTGGGCTCGAAGCAGCGCCTCCCGCCGCTCCCGGTCCAGTTCGGCGAAGCCGGCGTCGTGGCGCTTGCGCGCCTCCACGTCCAGCGCCTGGAGTTGCGCCCGCCACCCGGGCACGGGGTCCGGCGGCCCGTAGCGGATCTCCGAGGTCCCGTACCCGTGGTTCACCTCGAACACGGGCTCGTAGGCCGCGCACCACTCGGCGAAGGCGGTCACCGCGACCACGCGCCCCTCCGCACCCAACTCCGACGGAAGGACGATCTCGGCCACCGCGCCCAGGACATCGGCGTCCAGCGCCCGCGCGACTCCCTCGGTTTCGCCGGCCGCGTCCGGCCCACACCCACCCAGCGCCGCCACCGTGGCCGCCGCGCCGGAGCGCTTGAGGAAGCTCCTGCGATCGTGGGTCATGGGGTTTGCTCCTCGGAGAGAGAGAAGACCACCAGCGTTCCGCCGTCGGTCCCGCCCCCCGTGGCGATGGCCACGAACTGGCGGCCGTCACGGGTGGCGTACGTCATGGGGTTGGCATACCCCCGGCCCGGGAGCGCTCCCTCCCAGAGGACGGCACCGGTGGCCGCGTCGAAGGCGTAGAGGACGTCCCCACCCCCCGTGACGAAGACCAGCCCCCCCGCCGTCACCATGGGGCCGGGGGCGCCCGCCACCCCCAGCCGCTCGGGGAGCTCCACCCCCGCCAGCGCCGGGTTGCCGCGCACGCCGGGGTCGTCGCCCACCACCTCCTGCCAGACGATGTCCCCGGTGTTCATGTCGATGGCGGTGACCGTCCCGTAGGGGGGATCGATGATGGGGATCCCGTCCACGCGGGTGAGTCCCCGGGCGGCGCGGTCGATGTCCCATTTCGCCACCACGCGGCTCGTATCCGCTTCGGCGAGCTTGAAGAGCGCCGGACTCTCCGTGGACTTCACGTAGAGGTACGCCGTGGCCGGATCCACCGCCGCTCCGCCCCAGTTCCCTCCGCCGATGATCCCGGGGAGGCCCAGCGTCCCCTCCATGGACGGCGGCGTGTAGAGGGGGCCGAAGCGCAATCCGCGGGTGAGCTCCCGCGCCTTCCGATTCAGCTCGGGCGTGAGGGAGACCAGGTCCTCTTCGGTGAACCCCTGACGCGCGAAGGGCGCGGGCCGCGTGGGGATGGGCTGCGTGGGAGAGGCACGCTCTCCGGGAACGTCGCTGGGCGGGACCGGAGCGTCCTCCATGGGCCAGACGGGCTCTCCCGTGACGCGGTCGAACGCATAGACGAACCCCGTCTTCCCGGCCACCGCCACCGCGTCCACGGACCGTCCGTCCACCTCCGCCGTGTACAGCACCGGACCGCCGGGAAGGTCGTAGTCCCAGAGCCCGTGGCGCACGGTCTGGAAGTGCCATACCCGCTCGCCGGTGCGGGCGTCGAGACAGAGGAGCGTCTCGGCGAAGAGGTTGTCCCCCTTCCGGTCCCCGCCGTAGTAGTCGTTGCTGGGCGTCCCCATGGGGACGTAGAGGAGCCCGCGTCGGTGGTCCGCCACCATGGGCGCCCACGCATTGGTGTGCCCGGTCACGCGCTCGGAGCCGTCCTCCCACGTCTCGTTCCCGAACTCCCCCGTCTGGGGGATGGGGTTGAAGTTCCAGACGATCTCGCCCGTGCGGACGTCGAAGGCCTGGATGTTCCCCGGCGGATCCTGCGGATACACGAAGCCGTCCCACACGCCGTTCCCCACGATGACCAGGTCCTCGAACACCAGGGGCGGAGACGTCTGGGTGTAGTGGAGACGGTTGGTGGGCCAGAGAAGATGCTCGGTGAGGTCGATCTCGCCGCGGTGGCCGAACTCCTCCACGGGAATCCCGGTGGCGGCGTCCAGGGCGATGAGCCGCCAACGCGTGTTCAGGAAGATCCTCCGTCCCCGGGGACCGTTCCATACCGCCACGCCGCGATGCACGAGCCCGGTGCCGTTGGGCGGGCGCCCCCACTGCGCCGTCCCGGGATCGTACGACCAGTATTCCTCGCCGGTGGCCGCGTTCAGCGCCACCACCCGGTTGAAGGGGGTGGAGAGGTACATGGTATCGCCGAGAACGAGGGGGGTGGTCTCGAAGTTCCCGGCACGAACCTCCTGCCCCGGGATCGGGCGCACCGGCCCGGAGACGGGGACGTCTCCTGTGGCCCACGTCCAGGCCACCTCCAGCCCGGACACGTTGCCGCGGTCGATGGAGGCGAGGGCCGAGTGCTTCGTCCCGTCCGGAGCCCCGCCGTACGTGGGCCACTCTCCGGGGCGGGCGCCGTCTCCCGGCGCGCCCGAGGGGCCGCACCCGGCGGCGATCACGGCGGCCAGCAGCGCGGCCCGGGCCATGGCCGGCACCGGAGCCACCACCCTTTCTCCCCACCAGGACGACGGGTTCATGAAGCCATCTCCAGAAGCTGAAGTAGGCGGGACACCTCCACCGTGGCCTCCCGCACGGCCTCCAGGATACGGTTCCGCTCCCTCACCAGCGAGGCCATGGCGAATCCGTACCGGTCCGATCCCGCGTCCTCGTCCGTCAGGATGGAGACGGGCTCCAGGCCCGGGAGGGGGCGGCCGTGGATCCCCGGGTCGGGGTGGTGGTTCGATCCGGGAACGAACATCACCCGGTGGATGGGGCGCAGCGCCCGCAGGAGCATCCGGTCCGCCTCGGCCCACCCGGCGCCCCGGCCACGCGCGGCCTCCACGCGCCGCGCCGCGGAGGCCAAGCGCTCCGCCTCGGCCACCGCCTCCGAGAGGTCGAGGGCACCGCCCGACAGGGACTCCCTCCAACGCAACGCCTGGATCATCGCCTCCGCCTCGGCCACCAGGTCCACGGGGAGGACCTCGGCTCCCACCAGCTCCCCCAGGGCGTCGGCGTAGAGATCCGTGTCCACCTTCAGGACGTCCACGTCGATCTTGTCGTACGTGTCGTCGGGGGTGTGCCACCACCAGTACCCGCCGTCCTCGGCGAGACGGGAGTGGTTGATCTGGAGAAGGGGGAGCCCGACGCCGTTGAAGGACTGATCCGAGTTGCGCCCGGGGCGCCCCGCCTCGACCTCGATCCCCGCCCCCGCGGCGATCACGGTGCGGGCCAACCCGGCCAGCCCGGGGGACGTGACCGCCCCGAAGCGGCGGGCGCCCGACTGCCCGATCCCGTCCACGTTCACGTACGCCACGCCGCGCTGGCGCAGCTCCTCGAAGTAGTGGTCGGCGAACCAGGTGGACCCGGCGTAGCGCGCATTGCTGTGCCCCGGCCACCACGCCACCACCAGGCCCCGCCGCATGAGATCGCGGTGGGCGTGGAAGGCCAGGGCGAGCTCCAGCATGGCGGCGTTGGAAGCCCCCTCGTCCGTCCCCCCGTGGTACCACGCGTCGATGTGGCCGCCCAGGAGGGCGTACGGCGCCCCGGCGGAGCCCTCGGGCTCCACCCGCGCCACGGCCAGGCGAAGGGGCTTCCACCCCGTGTCCACCTCGGTGGTCACGCGCACCGTCACGGGGCCGTCCCGCAGCATGGCGCGCAGGCGGTCCCCGTCGCTCCTGCGGATCTGCGCCACCGGAAGGGTGGGGAGGCGGTGCCCGCTGCGTAGCGAGGGCGTCCCCCAGGTGGACGTCACGATGAGGTCGTTGAGACGCTCCTCCGGGTTCACGAAGATCACCGCCGCGGCGCCCAGCGACTCCAGCACCGTGGTGGGGACGTTGCGCGGCTGTCCGGTGACCAGCGCCACCCTTCCCCGGACGTGCTCGAGCCCGGCGGCGGGGAGAGGATCCAGACGCTCGTCCGTTCCCACCTCCAGTCCGGGGAGGTCGTCCAGGGTGCCCACGTCCACCAGCGCCGCCTCCACCCCCGCGGTGGCGCCGGAGAAGGCCAGGGTGATGGCCGCGGGGGCGAAGTCCGTCCCCGGCACGGTCACGGACGCGGAGACGGGGTTGCTGGTGTAGGCCATGAACTCGTGGACGTCCACCGGAACCCCGGCGGCCGTGAGCACCGACACCACGTAGTCGACGGCGGCGTTCTCCCCGGGGCTCCCGGAGGGGCGCTCGTGGCGGGTGATCTCCAGGGAGTGGCGATCCAGTGCCCCCGCGGTGACCGCTGCCTTCACGGCCTCCGCGAGCTCACCGGCCCTCGTCTGGGCGCCCACGGCGCACGGCTGGCACGACGCCAGGAAGACCAGTGCGGCGGCGGACCGGCGCGCACGGCTCGAGTGGATCCCGGATGGCATGGGGGTCGCTCCCTTTCCACGATGGAAACACCGGGAGGACCGGATCGCGGCCGCCTACCGGCCGGACGTCTCCTCCACGAACACCGGCTGCACCCAGGCGGCGTATCCCATGGAATCCACCACCTTCGCCCGCACGTACGTCAGCGGTCCAGCCGGTTCGTAGACTGCGGGGTTCTCCCCCGTCACCGCCAGTACCCGCCCGGAATCGCCGATGAAGGTGGTGGTGTAACGGAAGCTCTCCCGGGGACGGATGTGGACCTCGATGCGCGTGGGCGCCACCACCACGGCGTCCAGCTCCACCCCGGTGCTGGCGTAGAAACGGCCTGCGTCCAGCGCGTCGACGATGGACCCGGCCTCCAGGGCGTCGGAGCGCACCCCCACCCACCCGCGTCCCGGGTTGGCCCGATCGCGGGAGAACTCCCCCTGGAAGTGGTGCGCGTCGTCCACGGCGATCCCGTAGATGCGTTTCCCCGAGGTCAGGAGCGCGTCCCAGGCCTCCTCCATCCCCGGAGTCCCTCCCCCTCCCTCGTTGTGGACCAGAGGATGCCCGTTGTGGATCTCGAGGAGACGGTCGCCGCGCACCTGGCGGAGCTCCTCCACGCCGAAGGACCACCCGAAGTTGGGATGGTTGACGTGGGGCACCGCCTCCACCTCGCGCACGGCGTCCACGTTGGCCTGGATGGTGGCCACCATGCTCTCCGCGGTGCGCGCCTCCACCAGGTGCGGAACGTTGAGCCCGTTCACGTGGACCGGACGGCTTTCGAAGCTGGACGTCACCTCCTCCCCGGGGATGAGGAGGAAGGTGGAGTCCACCAGATGGGCCAGCGCGGCCGGATCCGTGAAGACGTTGTGGTCGGAGAGGACCAGGAAGTCGTACCCGTGCTCCTTGTACCAGCGCGCCACCACCTCGGGAGGGGAATCGCCGTCGCTCTCCATGGTGTGGGCGTGGGTGTTTCCCTTGAGCCACCTCGGCGGCGGCGTGGAGCCGTCCGTGTACGGGCCCTCGAAGCGGCGGGCCTGGGCGGACGCGGGCGCCGAGAGGAGGGTGGCGCCCACCACCGCCAGCGCCGCGCACCTCACCGCCACCGCAACGTCCCCACGGACCTCCATGTCAGCGCCCCGCCGGGGCGGCCGCCGTGTCGGGAGCGGCCGCGCTCGTGTCCGGCACCGCGCCCGGAGACGCCTCCGTCTCCTCTCCTACCGCTCCTTCCGAGGGCTCCTCCACGCCCCTCAGCGTCACCGCTCCGGTCCGCAGGTCCACCTGAACCGGCGTGCGGACCATCACGCGGTCGCTGAGGCGGCGGATGTCGGGCGCCAGGGACGCCGGGCGCCGGAACACGTCGGGTCCCACGACCTCCGACGGTCGCAGGATGTGCTCCACGAGGTCGACGGTGACCACCTCGGACCCCGCGCCCACCTTCATCGTCAACGTGGCCACGCTGTCGGGCGTTCCCCAGTACTCCAGCGTCATGTCGCCGTCACCGCCGTTCCCCGCGTCCGCGACCGGGGGAAGGGGACGTCCGTTCACGGCCACCAGCTCGGGAGGGTTCTCCCCGGGGAACCGGACCATGAACATCTCCGCGCCCGCGGCGGAGCGGAACGCCAGATCCACCATGCGCCCTCCCTCCGTCACCGAGTCGGACGCCAGCGCCACCACCGGAGCCCGCACGGGGAGCACGTCCGCGGCGCTCACCACGTAGTCGGGAGCGGGGCGGGAGAGGAAGGCGTCCAGCGAACGGGCGACCTCGAAGACCGTCCCGGTCTGGTCCTGGGCCCAGTCGAACGCCTCCTTGTCGAGGCGGCCTTCCTGGTCGGCCTGGGTGGCCCAGAAAGCCTGGGCCTCCCCTCGGTCGAGGGTGTAGATGAGGGTGGAAGGGGCGGGGTTGGAGGGCCCCGCCTCCGCCCGGTTGATCCCGAGTACGATCGCGATCCCGGCCACCACCACGCCCACGGCGGGAAGCCACCAGCCGTTGGGTTCTCCCAGGCTGTCCAGCGCCGGAATCAGGAAGAGCGTGGCGAAGACGACCAGCACACCCAGCCAGGGTGCCATCCCGAGGCCCATGGAGAGCCAGAACGTCTCCACCAGGGGCACCATGAAGGCCATGGCCCCCGACAGGAGGAGCATGAGCGCCAACCATACGCCGGTGCCCGGCCGCCGGTTGGGCGCCACGCCCAGCGAGAGCGCCGTGCCCCCGAGAAGGAAGATCGCCGGCCACTGCACGTTCATGGCCCCCATGGGGAGCACGAACCCGAGAACCAGGGCGGTCAGGGACACGAGCACGGCGGCGCCGAAGGCGAGGGCCCCGGGCGCGAACCACCTGCGCGCCAGGGTGAACAGGACGACCGTCACCGTCAGGACCATGGCGATCAGAGCGATCACGTAGGTCCCCTCGTGGTGGAACATCCCCGCATGCAGTGCCCCCACCTCGGCATGGAAACCCGCGAGCCACCGTACCAGGTATCGGCCCATGGCCCACGCCGCCCCGCCCGAAACCAACGTCGTGACGATCCCCGCCAGGATGCCCGCCGGGCGCATCCCGCCGCGCAGCGCCAACCAGCCGATGAGCCCCGCGAGCACGAGGACGACCCCCGAAACGGCGAGGACCCAACTGCCGGGATAGACGACCAGGCCCAGCACCGGAACCGTGAAGTACACGCTGTTGGGGCCGTCGACCTGGGTCAGATCCGCCTGTCCCAGATAGCGGAGCATCCCCACCAGGTGCATCCCGTGATGTTGAAGCGTTCCCTCGGACACGTTCTCCGGAATGTCGTAGGCCTGGTGATACACCGAGGCCCGGTCCACCCCCGCGAAGTTCAACCCCTGCACGCCGGCTTCCCTGAACGGGGTGAAGTCGGTGTCGTTGGGCATGCGCTCGTAGACGTCGAACATGATGGAGTTGGCCTGGGGGAGCGGATCCGCGGCCTTCAACGCCCCCACGATCCACCCGTTGTCCTCCCCGGTCTCGAACATCACGGACGGTCCACCTCCGCCGCGCATCTCCACCGAGAGGGCCACGCGCACGTCGGCCATGGCGGGGTGCTCCGCCACGAAGGCCCTCGCACCCAGGAGGCCCAGCTCCTCGGCATCGGTGATGAGGACGATGACGTCGTTCTTCAGCGGCGGCCCCGTCCGTACCGTGCGCAGCGCCTCGAGTATGGAGACCACGCCGACGCCGTCGTCACCGGCGCCCCGGGACAGCTCCCGGGAGTCGTAGTGCGCCGTGACCAGCACGGCGCCGGTGGACGCTTCGCCGGGGATCCGCGCCACGATGTTGCGCACCGTGGCGCTCCGGACCCACCCACCCCTCCGGATGGTCGAGGTGGTGGTCTGCACCGTGGGGTCGACACCCAGCTCGCGGAGGTCGTCCAGCAGGGATTCGCGCACCCGGGCGTGCTCGGGCGAGCCCGGAGCGTGGGGGCGACGGGCGATCTCGACGAGATCGGCCATGGCCCGTCCCGAAGAGAAGACCGAGTCGGGCGCGTTCACCGGCTGGGGAGAGGGGATCGACCTGCGGGTGCTGAATCCCCACCCCATGAACGCCAGGAGGAGGAGGGTCACGGGACCACGCCACGAGCCCCCGGGCGGGGGAACAGCCGGTCCGGACCGCCGGGGCCTGGGGGTCGGTGCGCCACCCTTGGGGCCGCCCCCGCTCTCCCCGGCCTTCTTTCCCGTTCCGTATTCGTCGCTGAGGAGGGAGAGGAGGTCCGCGTAGGAAGAACTCCCCTCGTCCCGGTCCTTGGAGGTGATTCCCAGTTCCTCGTCCGAAGGGAGTTCGGGCAGGTCGAACTTGCTCATCGCGCCAATGCCTCCACGACCTGATCGATGGCCACCCGCACCTCGGAGGCGGGGAGGCCCGATCCATTGGTCAGTATGCTGAAGATGATCTCCCGCCGGTCGGGCCGGACGAGATACCCGGAAAGTGAATTCACGTTGGAAATCGTGCCCGTCTTGGCGAACACGCTCCCCTCCAGCCCGGTCAGGCGACGCCTCAGTGTCGACCCGTCCCTGCCGGGCTCCGCCAGAGCGGAGCGGTAGACCTCGCCGTGGGGTCCGGCATCCATATACCGCAGGATGCGAACCATGGCCCGGGGCGTGACCAGGTTGTACGCCGAGAGCCCGGATCCGTCCCTGGAGAGGATGTCGAGGGAATCGACACCGACCTCGCGGAGGAGGAACTCCCGGATCACGGCGATCCCCTCACCCCAACTCCCGCCGTCGCCCAACTCCCACCCCAGGGTATGGATGAGTTGCTCGGTCATCCAGTTCTGGCTCGGCTTGAGGATCCCCGCCACGATGGCCGAGAGCGGAGGGGACTCCAGCACCGCCAGCACGCCGGCGCCCGGGCACAGGGCCAGCGCGCCCACCCGGCACGATTCGCCCACGGGCTGGCCCTTCTCCCACTCCACGCGCCATCCACCCTCGACCTGGATCCCCCGTTCCTCCAGGCGACGCACCACCACCGCCGCGGCCTGACGCACGGGATCCCGCACGGCGAAGCCGAGGGTGTCCACCGTCCCCGCCGGCACGGATCCCGTGAAGGAGAGCCGCCTGGACTCGGGAAGGTACGACGCCCTCACGCGGGCGGTGCTGTCCGCCGGGCCCGTGAGGAGCACCCCCGACACGTAGTCCACCGTGCCCACGGGGCTCCACGTGAACGTCGCGGTGTCTCCCGGCGTTTCGCCGCCGGTCACCACCAGACGGAGCTCGCCCCGGTCCACGGCGAAGGCTCCGCCGGTGGCGGCGTACGTCCACGGGAGATCGGCGACCTCCCAGGTGTCGGCCACGGTGGTGGAATCCCACGCGGTGGCGTCCACGACCACGGATCCCGTGACCCTTCGCACCCCGAGGCTCCAAAGCCTCTCCGCGAGGGTGCCCATGGAAATCCCGATGGAATCGTCGGCGGAGTCGATGAGGGTGGGATCCCCGCTCCCGGAGAGCACCAGGTCGCCCTCCACGGTGCCCGTCTCCCGGTCCAGCCTCCCGGTGCGCCACACGTCGGTGCGATACCGGTATTCCGGGCCGAGCAGGGAGAGCGCCGTCGCGGTGACCAGAACCTTCTGGTTGGACGCGGGCACGAACTTCCGATTGGCGTTCCGCTCGAAGAGCACCCGTCCCGAGCGCGCGTCCACGGCGAGGATCCCCCAGTGGACCTGATCGAAGGGCGGGGTATCCACCGTCTTCCGGATACTCCCACCATCCACTCCGCCCCCACCCAGCGTGGCGCACGCCGACTGAGTGACCACGAGGGCACCGAAAACGACTCTACGGATCACCGCAACACTCCTCGCTGGCCCCCCTCCGGATCATCAGACGTACGGGAGGTCCCTGTTCGTCCCGACTGCACACGACTGTACCTGGGGGGGCGTCACTCGCTGGACGGCTCCAGCCGGACGGCGGTTCCGTAGCAGAGCATCTCGGCCGCGCCCTGCATGATCATGGAGGTCTGGAAGCGCACGCTCACCACGGCATCGGCATCCAGCGCCTCCGCCTCCTCCACCATGCGGTCGATGGCCTGCTCCCGGGCCTCCGCGAGCATCTTGGTATACTCCTTCACTTCGCCGCCCGCCAGGTTGCGGAGAACGGCGAGGACGTCGCGACCCAGGTGCCGGGCGCGAATGGTGTTCCCCCGAACGAGCCCGAGGGTGCCGGTCACGCGCATCCCCATGACATCCGGTGTGGTGACTACGATCATCGATAGACGTCCCTGTACGGATCGGTGAGCCACTCACGGTAGCGCTCCCAGATCACGCTGGCCAGAAGCACGAGGATGCCGATGACGATGGCGCCGGTGGCCATCTTCTCCCAGGGGTCCACCGGCGAGAGGGTGAACACGTACACGCCGTAGGCGGACCACGCCAGCGTCCCCAGGACCACGAGAAGCCATCCGATGGGGCGGGTGACCGCAGTGTTGACCCGGTCCCACACCGAGCGTTGGAGGGTGCCCGGGTGGAAGGAGAGCTCCCGGAAATCGCTCTTCATGGCCCGGAAGATGGCCAACTCCCGCTGCAACTCCGTGGACGCGGCGATGCGCGCCTCCATCCGGACGTGTTCGTCGGGAGGGAATTCACCGTCGAGGAACCTCATGAGATCCTCGTGGGAGATCGGTTCAGTCACGGCCGGGTCCCTCCCCGTCGTAGTCCACGCCCATCTCCTCCAGGGCTTCGCGGAGCGCACGACGCGCGTGGAAGAGGCGGCTGGCCACGGTCCCGTCGGGAACGTCCAGGATGCGTGCGATCTCCCCGTACCGGAATCCCTGCAACTCCTTCAGCACCAGAACCTCCCGGTGATCCTCGCCGATGTGCTCCAATGCCTTCCACAGGACCTCCTTGGCGGCCGACCGCTGGCGCGCCCGCTCGGGGCTGAACTCGACCCCCGCGGGACGGGCCTCCAGACGTTCGTCCAGGGCCTCCACCTTGAAACGGGCCTTGCGGCTGCGGAGCACGTCACGGCAGTGGTTGCGCAGGATCTGGAAGAACCATGGCCCGAAGGGCCGCCTCAGGTCGAACCGGTGCAGGGACTCCCACGTCTTCACGAAGGCCTCCTGTAGGGCGTCGTGGGCATCGTCCACGTTCCCCAACATCCCCACCGCGAGCCGCAGCCCCGCGGGCTCGTAGGCCCGGACCAACGGTTCGTAGAAGCGTGCGTCACCGCTCTTGCACTTACGCACCAACTCCCTCTCCAGCTCCGGCTGCAATGAGGCTCCCATGGTCGTGTGGAATCCGGGCGCTGCTCCACCGATAATGGCGTGCCACCGCCCGAAACACCACGCTATGTGCTCCTGTACGGCGGGCACCCACGATTCCTTCATTCCCCGGAGACGGCTCCCGGCCCGCGGGAACGGAGATCGCGGCGGGGACTACTCCCCCGTCAACTCCGCCAGAGCGCCCACCACGGCCGCGATCTCGTCGTCGGTGTTGAAGTAGTGGGGCGAGATCCGCAGCGCCCCGTCCGACTCCTTGGCATCGTAGTCGATGACGGCATCCACCCGGGACTGCCCGGTGGTGTTGATCCCCCGGCGCCGCAGTTCCATCACGAGGTCCGGCGGACGCCACCCCCGTACCTGCGCCGTGACGATGGCGCACAGCTCCGGCCCCCGATCCAACACACGCACGCCCGGGAGACCGGCCAGTCGTTCGCGGAGGTCCGCCGCCATCCCCGACACCCGGGTGCGGATGGCCTCCAACCCGACCTCCCCGGCGTAGCGCGCCGCCTCTCCCGTTCCCAGGACGAGGGCCCACGCGAACTCCCAGGTCTCGAACCGGCGGGCGGTGGCGGCGGGCACGTAGCGGTCGGGCGCCACCCAGTCGGCGCTCCGCAGATCGGGAAAGAGGGGCTCCATCCCGCCCTCCAGCACGTCGTCGGACACCCACAGGACTCCCGCGCCCCGCGGTCCCCTCAGGAACTTCCGGGCCGTGGCGGAGAGGAAGTGGCACCCGATCTCCCCGGGGCGCACCGGCATCTGTCCCAGCGACTGACAGGCGTCCACCAGGAACAGGACCTCGTGCTCGCGGCAGACGCGGCCCACCGCGGCCACGTCCTGGACGAGCCCCGAATTGGTGGGGATGTGGGTCATGGCCACCAGCCGCGGCCTGCGCGTTCGCACCAGGTCGGCCAGGGCCTGGACGTCCACTCCGCCCTCGGGCGCGTCCGGCGCGCGCACCACCTCCACGCCCATCCGCTTGCCCAGGGAGATGTACTGGATCTGGTTGGAGACGTAGTCGTGGCGGGTGGTGAGGATCACGTCCCCCGGCTCGAACGGGACGGCCGAGAGCGCCTGCACGAACGACGCCGTGGCGTGCTCGGTGAAGGCGACGTTGCGGGCCTCGGTCCCCAGGAGCGCCGCCATGTGCCGGTAGCTCTCCTCGATGGCGGGAGCCGCCTCGGCTTCCGCCTCGTACCCGCCCACGCGGGACTCGAGATCCAGGTGTGCCCGGATGCGCTCCAGCACCGGATCGGGAGCGAGGGAGGCCCCGGCGTTGTTGAGGTGTACCCGGTGGGCGCACCCCGGTGTCTCACTGCGCAGTCGGTGGATGTCCATGGTGTGCGGTATCCGTGCCTGTGATACGGGGTGGGCCCCGCCGGGTCGTCCCGGCGGGGCCCACGGTCCTTCGCGTCGTGCCGCCCGGGTCAGCCCTGGGGCTGAGGGTCGTTGGAGACGGGTGTCTCCTTGGCGGCGCGGACCATCTCCCGGACGTCGGCCAACATCTGGCGCGCGTCGTAGACGATCCCGTCCTTGATGGTGTACTTGACGCTCCCGACCCGCTCCACCTCGCCGGTTTCGTCGTTGAGACGCACGGCGCCGGTGCCATACAACACCTTCAGATTCTGGATCGGGTTCTCGTCCACCACGACCATGTCGGCACGCATTCCCGGCCGCAGGATCCCGAACTGGAGGTCGTCCTCCATCCCGAGAGGCTTGTGCAGTTCGAGCGCCCCGTGGTACGTGGCAGACCGGAGCACCTCCAGGGGGTGGAAGCCGGCCTCCCGCAGCAGCTCCAGCTCACGGATGTAGGCGAACCCGTAGAGCTGGTAGATGAACCCCGAATCCGACCCCGTGGTCACGATGCCCCCGGCGTTCTTGTAGTCGTTGACGAAGCGCATCCACTTCTGGTAGAAGCGGCGCCAGTGGAACTCGTCTTCGCTGGTCCAGTCGTACCAGTAGGCTCCATGGGCCTCGCGGCTCGGCTGGAAGAAGTCCCACTGCGACGGAAGGGTGTACTCGTCGTGCCACTCGGCCTCCCGCGTGCGCATCACGTCCCGTCCGGCCTCGTAGATGTTCATGGTGGGATCGATGCCGAAGTCGAGCTCCAGGAACCGCTCGATGAGGTCGTTCCACTGCTCCGATCCGGGCTCGGCGGCCTGGTACCAGAGCCGGGCCACGTTCCCGAAGCGGTGCTGCTCGTCGTTGTAGTTGTAGTCCAGCGGCCAGTCCTGGATGGAATACCCGGTGAGCATGGACTCCATGAGCCCGTAGTAGTGGGTCATCATGTCCAACCCGGCCTCGGCGGCGTCCATGGCCGTCATGCGCGCCACCCCGGTCTGGGCCAGATGCGCCACCGTGCCCAGGTCGTGCTTGTGGGCCTCGTCGATGAGCGCCTCCATGATGGGCGGGTCGAAGGAGCTGAGCTTCAGCCCGTCGATGCGCTGGCCGTCGACCTCCACCCGCGCCGCCCAGCGCACCCACTCACGGGCCTTTTCGGGCGAGTCGATGCGGCCCCGGTCCCAGGCCTCGCCGGGGCGGGCGTAGACGACCATGTGGGGCGCCACGATCTCGTTGCGCGCCGCGCGTGCCTTCTCCTGGAGCGCCCAAAGCATGGGGCCGTGTCCCACCCCCCGCGTGGTGGTCACGCCGTGCCCCATCCAGAGCTTGTAGGTGTACTCGGGCTGGGGAGCCTTCCCGGCACCGCCGGTGTGCACGTGCATGTCGATGAATCCCGGCATCACGAAGTGCCCGGTGAGATCCATCTCCCGGGTGGCACCCTGGGGCCGGTTCCCCTCGTTGATGGGGACGCCGGGGTACCCCACCGACCGGATCTCCGCGATGCGGTCTCCCTCGATGACGATGTCCACGGGGCCCATGGGCGGCGCGCCCGTTCCGTCGATGACGGTCACCCCCCGGAGGATGAGGCGCTCGTGGGGACCCTCCCCCTCGTCGGCGCGGCGGGGGTTGGTCTCCTCCATCCCGCTCTGCTGTCGGGCCACCGCCAGGTCGTTCACGTCGGCCTGCTGCGCGGCGGTCGGTCCTGCCCAGGCGGAGAAGATCGCCGTCGCCACTCCGAGGCGAAGGAGAGGGTGGTAGCTCTTCATGCTTCCTCCTTTGGGTGGCCGCACGTGGAACGCGCCCTCTGCCGGCGTGCATCCGTGGGCCTGTGGTCATCGAGAAGGGGTTATTATTGATTCTTTGCTGCCGCAGCGCCACGGGCAGACGTCGGTATCCGTTGTCGTCGGGTTGGATCGTTTGGATCGAGCGGAGGCATCCGGAAACGTGGATCGAGACCTCGACCTGAGGAATGATGCGGGCTCACCGAGCCTGGAGGAGGCGCGCGAGGAGGCCGAAAGTCTCCGCGCCCTGATCCGTCGGCACGATCACCTCTACCACGTGCTGGCGCGCCCCGAAATCTCCGACGACGCCTACGACCGGCTGTTCCGGCGGTTGAAGGAGGTGGAGGCCGCCCACCCGGCGCTGGTCACCTCCGACTCCCCGACCCAACGCGTGGGCGCCGAGCCGCAGGACCGCTTCCGTACCGTCGCCCACCGGGCGCCCATGCTCTCCCTGGATTCGACCCAGGACGCCGACGAGGTGCGCCGATTCCATGACCGGGTGGTGAAGGCGCTGGGAGAGGAAGCCCCGGTCGGGTGGGTGCTGGAGCCGAAGCTGGACGGCGCGTCCATCGAGCTGGTCTACGAGGACGGCGTGCTGACCAGGGCGGTCACCCGGGGGAACGGACGCGAGGGCGAGGACGTCACACGGAACATCCGCACCATCGCCAGCGTCCCCCTCCGCCTGCGGGAGGAGGAGCGGGCCGCCCCTCCCCTCCTGGCCGTGCGGGGAGAGGTGATGATGTTCATCTCCGACTTCGAGGCCTTCAACGCGCGCCTGGCCGAGCTGGGGGACGAACCGTACGCATCCCCCCGGAATTCCGCCGCGGGCTCCATCCGCCAGCTCGACCCCAGGGTCACCGCTTCGCGGAAGCTCGACGTGCTGGCCTACGACATCCTCGCCCTGGAGGGAGACTCCTTCACCTCGGACAGGGCCGGCGTGGAGGCGTTGGGGCAGTGGGGGTTCCGGGTGCCCGACCGCATCGAGGGGACCGACTCCGTCGAGGGGATCCTGGCCTATCATGCCGCCTACGACGCCGACCGCGACCACCTGGACTACGAGATCGACGGCGTGGTGATCAAGCTCGACGATCTCGGCGCCCGGGAGCGGCTGGGGATGACGTCGCGCCACCCCCGCTGGGCGCTGGCCTTCAAGTTCGAGCCCCGCAAGGAGGTCACGCGCATCGAACGCATCGGGATCCAGGTCGGGCGCACGGGTGTCCTCACCCCGGTGGCGTTCCTCCTCCCCGTCGTGGTGGGCGGTGTGACCATCTCCCGTGCGACGCTGCACAACCGGGAGGAGCTGGTCCGAAAGGACATCCGCGAAGGAGACATGGTCCGTATCCAGCGTGCCGGAGACGTGATCCCCCAGGTGGTGGAGGTGGTGGAGCATCCCGACCAGCGGTCGGAGCCCTTCTCCATGCCCGTCACCTGCCCGGCCTGCGGATCGGAGGTCCACGTCGACGGACCCCGCACCATCTGCCCGAACCGCTTCGGGTGCCCCGCCCAGCTCAAGGGCCGCCTGGTCCACTTCGCCTCACGCCACGCCCTGGACATCGAGGGGCTGGGCGACGAGACCTCCGGCCTCCTGGTGGATCGGGGCCTGGTGCATACCCTCGGTGAGCTCTTCGATCTGACCGTGGCCGACCTCGTGGATCTCGACGGGTTCGCCGACAAGTCCGCCACCAACCTCGTGGAGGCCATCGCCGCCCGCAGACACCCCGACCTGCATCGGTTCCTCCACGCGCTGGGGATCCCCGAGGTGGGGGTCACCGTGGCCCGCGATCTGGCCAACCACTTCGGTGACTTCGACCGGGTGCGCGCCGCCACCCGGGACGAGCTCGAGGAGGTGGACGGGATCGGGCCACGGATGTCGGAGGCCATCACCGGGTTCTTCGCCGACGCGCGCAACGCGGCCGCGGTGGACGGGCTCCTCTCGCGCGGCGTGGCGCCCCGAGTCACCGACCCCGTGCGAACGCCCTCCGGTGCCGCGGGGAAGATGGTCATCACGGGAACACTGAGCTTTCCCCGGGCGGTGGCCCAGGCCGCCTGGGAGTCCGTGGGGGGAAAGGTGGTGGGCTCGGTGAGCGGCTCCACGGACTACGTGGTGGCCGGCGACTCCCCCGGGAGCAAGCTCACCAAGGCGCAGGAACTGGGTGTCCCCGTCCTCGACGAGGAGGCCTTCGTGAAGCTGGTGGAGGGATTGGGCGGGAGGGTGGAATCGGAGTGATGGAGAACCTGGACATCGCGCGCGTCCTGGACGAGTTGGGAGACCTCCTCGAGCTCCAGGGGGCCAATCCCTTCCGTATCCGGGCGTACCGCAACGCCACCCGGACCGTGGAAGGGCTCACGCGTTCCCTGTCCTCCATGGTCGAAGCCGGGGAGGACCTGACCGAGCTCCCGGCGATCGGCAAGGACATGGCGGCGCACATCGAGGAGCTCCTCTCCACGGGATCCCTGGGCCGGCTGGACGAGGTGGCCCGGGAGATTCCGCGGACGCTGGTGGAGCTCATGCGGCTGGACGGCGTGGGGCCCAAGAAGGCACGCCGTCTCTTCGAGGAGCTCGACGTCGAGACGGTGGACGACCTGGAGAGGGCCGCGCGGGCGGGAACGGTGGAGTCCCTCGGCGGCTTCGGCGCGAAGAGCGTGGAGAAGATCCTCCGCGCCATCGACGATCACCGGAGCCGGCAGGGCCGCTTCCTCATCGACGAGGCCGAGAAGCTCGTGGCCGGCGTCCTCTCCCACATGGCGTCCGCCCCCGGCGTGGAACGTATCGAGGTGGCCGGATCGCTCCGCCGCCGCCGGGAGACCATCGGCGACGTGGACCTCCTGGCGGTCTGCGAGGGAGACGGGACCTCCGTGGTGAGCCACTTCGTCTCCTTCCCCGGAGCGGAGCGGGTGGCGGCCGCCGGCGGGACCAAGGGGAACATCGTCCTCCGCTCGGGGCTCTCCATCGACCTGCGCGTGGTCCCCGCCGAGTCCTTCGGCGCGGCCTGGCAGTACTTCACCGGCTCCAAGGAACACAACGTGGCCGTCCGAGCCCACGCCGTGAAACAGGGGCTGAAGGTGAACGAGTGGGGGGTGTTCCGCGTCTCCGGGGATGGCGACCCCTCCGGGGGGGAGGGGGAGCGGGTGGCCGGCGCCACGGAACAGGAAGTGTACCGGGCCCTGGGGATGCGTTGGATGCCCCCCGAGCTGCGGGAGAACCGGGGCGAGGTGGCGTTGGCCCTGAAGGACGACCTCCCCCGCGTCGTTTCGGTGGAGGACATCCGGGGCGACCTCCAGATGCACTCCACGTGGAGTGACGGGAAGGCGTCGGTGGAGGAGATGGCCCGGGCCTGTCTCGACCGGGGCTACGAGTACTTCGCCCTCACCGACCACAGCCCGGCCATGGCCATGGTCCGGGGGCTCACCCCGGAAAAGGCCCGCGAACAGTGGAAGGAAATCGACCGGGTCCAGGAGCGCGTCCCCGGGATCCGGATCCTGAAGAGCTGCGAGGTGGACATCCTCCGGGACGGATCCCTCGACCTCCCCGACGACGTGCTGGAGGGACTCGACGTGGTCGTGGTGTCGGTCCACACCCTCATGGACATGGACCGGTCCACCATGACCGAAAGGGTGATCCGAGCGCTCCGGCACCCCCGTGTGGATATACTGGCGCACCCCACCGGACGTATCTTGAACAGGCGTAACCCGTTCGAGATGGACGTCGAGGCGGTCCTGGAGGCGGCCCTCGAACTGGACGTGGCCGTGGAATTGAACGCGAATCCCCACAGATTGGATCTCAATGACCTGCACGTGCACCGCGCCCGGGAACTCGGAGTGAAGGTGGTGATCAGCACCGACGCGCATTCTCCGGAAGGACTCGGAAACATGCGCTTCGGCGTGGACCAGGCCCGCCGCGGGTGGCTCCGCCCCGACGACGTGGTGAACACGTGGCCCTGGCCCCGTTTCAGCAAGTGGCTGGGCCGCCGCGGATGACCACTCTCGCCACGCAGGTCGCTCTACTGGTCGCGGGCATCGGGATCCTCTACTTCGGAGCCGAATGGCTCGTGCGCGGCTCCGCCCGGATCGCGGCCACGCTGGGCGTCAGCCCCATCGTGGTGGGGCTGACCGTGGTCTCCTTCGGCACCTCGGCGCCCGAGCTGGTGGTGTGTCTCGTGGCGGCGTTGGGGGGGAACAGCGACCTGGCCATGGGGAACGTGCTGGGCTCCAACATGGCCAATATCGGGCTGATCCTGGGGATCACGGCCATGGTCCGTCCCCTCGACGTGGCGGCCCGCGTGGTCTGGCGTGAGGGCCCGCTCATGGTCCTGGTCACCATCGCGCTCTACCCCATCCTCTGGGACCACGAGATCCAGCGCTCCGACGGGGTGCTCCTCCTCATCGCCCTGGCCGCCTACCTCTTCTTCGTATTCCAGTCCGTGGAGGAAGAGGCGCCGGAGATCCTCGACGAATACCAGGCCTTCGTGCGCAACTCGGTGGAGGGCAACGGAACGGTGCGCCTCCACGACCTGGGACTCCTGGTGGCGGGGAGCCTGGGGTTGGTGGTGGGCGGCTATGTGATCGTGACGGCGGCGGAAACGGTGGCGGTGGCGCTGAACATTCCCCAGGGGGTCATCGGCCTCACGCTCGTGGCCGTGGGGACGTCACTCCCGGAGCTGGCCACCTCGGTGGTGGCCGCCATCCGCAAGGAGACGGACATCGCGGTGGGGAACGTGATCGGGTCCAACATCTTCAACCTGGTGGCCATCCTGGGGACCACTTCCGCGGTCCACCCCATCGGCGTGAGCCCCGCCGTGCTGTCGCGCCAGCTTCCGGCCGTGATCATCCTCTCGGTATTCATGCTACCGATCCTCCGGTCGGGATGGTGTATCCGGCGCTGGGAGGGTGGACTCCTGGTCATGATGTACCTCGGTCTCTTCGCCTGGCTCCTGTAGCGACGCTCAGCGCGCCCGCCACGCCGCCGTACCGAACCCGGTGAGGGCCGATCCGGCGATGAATCCCCCCGCGGCCACGTACATGGGAGCCTCCGCCTCCTTTCCGAATCGGCGGAGAAGCACCCCCCGCGCGGCCAGCGCCACCAGAGCGGTCCACCCCGCCGAAGCGCTCACGATGAGCAGCCCGGTGGCGAAGAGGATCCCGAGCTGCCGGGACGACCCGCCCACCATCTGGATCAAGGCGCCCGGAACGGCCCACACCAGGAGGGACCAGGCCAACTCCGGGCTCGCCCCCGCCGCGATGGTGGCGGCGTACACGCGGTCCACGGGAGGGAGGAGGTCGGCGGCGAAGTAGCGCGTGTGCACCACCAGGACGAAGACCGCGGCCACGGCGAAACCGAGGAGCTCGGCATACAACTGCTGCCGCCGTCCCTCCGCCTCGTAGGCCGGGTCGGCGCCCCGCCCCCGGAGGATCCACCCCGCCTTGAGGTCGTACCCCATGTCGGCGAAGGCCGGCCCGGTGGCCGCGGTGAACCCGGCCAGGAGCGCCAACGGCGTGGACGGGAACCCCAGGAGCATCCCCAGCACCAGGAAGATCAGCGCCGTGGCGAAGGCGGGAAACCACCCCGCGTGCATGGCGGATACCCCCACGATGAGCTCGGACACGAGCGCGGCCACGGCCGCGAAGCACACGAACAGGGCCAGTTGACCCAGGGGCATCTCGCCGGCCACCCCGGATACGACGGCCAGGAGGGTGGCCACCCCCATGAAGGCGAAGAACCCTCCTCCCAGCGCGCGCCCGAACGCCTCCGGGGACACCGTGGTGCCCGGCCGGGCGGAGGCGGCCGCTTCCGCACTTCCTCGCCTCCTCCCCACCATCATCCCCATCTGGACGAGCGCCACCAGCCCCGCCCCGATCATGACGCCGTGGGGCACGAAGCGCTCTCCCAACTCCATCCCCACCACGTCGGGGGCATACGCCCGCGCCAGAAGCCCCAACGCGAACATGGTGAGGGCCCAGACGTTCCCGATCCAGCACACGCCGAAGATGTCCATGGGGATCCCCAGGAACTGCCCCACGCCCCCGGCGACGGCCCCGGCGGTGAGGAGTCCGGCCCGCCGTCCCCCCTGGTCGCCCGCGATGAGGACCTCCGCCGTGGCGACGCCCGACGGCCAGAGGGCGGCCGCCGGGTACGCCGGCGAGTCGAACACCCGGTACAGGATGACGGCGTCCAGGGCCAGCGCCACCAGCGCTCCCGCGAACATGGGAAGCACCAACTCCGGCTTCCCCACCAGCCACAGGATCCCCATGGGGAGGAGGAGGGCGTTGGCCCCGCCGAAGGTCGCCCCGGAGATGACCGTCTGCATGAGGTTCTGGCGCTCCAGCGAGGCGAAGGGCCGGAGCACCGCCAGCGGGATGCGCGCCACCGTCAGCGCCAGGATGGCCGCGATGACCGAACTGTTGGGGGTGATCCCCACCCGCGTGAGGAGCTGGATCCCGATGATGGAGCCCAACACCGCCAGGGCCAGCCCGAATACCAGGGTGGCGGGCTCGAAGATGGAGGGATGACGTCGGCTCATACCAGTTGAGCCAGGGCCGCGGCCACCAGGCGCCGGGCCAGGAGCACGGGACGCCCGGACGCCTCCACCACCTCGCGGCGCATCCCCTCGGTGTACCCCATGCAGTGCATCACGATGACGTCGCACGCGGCCAGCTCGGCCCCCGCCTCGCGGAAGCGCGGCGACGCATACGGCGACGAATGGGTCAGGACCATGCGCTGCCCGGCGGGGGCGTGGTAGTGGAAGTCGTCGGCCTGCTCCGACAGAGGGAGGATCACCCCGAGAGAGCCGGCCCGCTCGCAGATGGCCTCCACTCCATGATCCACCAGGCTCTGGGAGTCCATGAACAGACCCGGGCCACGGAGCCCCGGGAACGACCCGGTGCAGAGGAGGACCGTGGCCGCCACCTCGGCGGGGTCGATCCCGTCCAGGATGGCCTGGACACGCGCCTGCGTGGGCGTATGGGCGAGAACGACCTGGCTCCCGTCGCGGAGTCGCGTGACGAGCCGGGCCTCCCCGGCCGCCGGCCCCAGCGCCGCGATCTCGGCCGCATCCAGCCCGTCCAGGGCCCCCAACTGCACCACCGGGAAGTCCTCACCGATCCAATCCAGCATCTCCGGGACGAGATCGTTCCGGGGCGTCTGCCCGATGGTGAGAAGGGCGATGGGCTTTCTCGGCGGCACCACGCATCTCCGGCGCGCGGGTGGACTGGATTCGGGGAGGGGGGAGTGTGTGACTTTCCCCGCCCACGCGCTAGGTTGGGGACGTTTTCCAAGTGCACCCCCGTCCTGGACCGGCCCGACGTGACCGACTCCACACCGAGCATCGCCCGTGCCTACGCCCCCGGCAGCATCGGGAACGTGGCGTGCGGTTTCGACGTCTTCGGGGTGGCGCTGGAAGCCCCGGGGGACGAGGTCGTCGCGCGCCGGGTGGCGGGGTCGGGGATCGTCTCCGTGGCGGTGACGGGAGACGACGGGCGCATCCCCCGGGATCCGGCCCGCAATTCCGCCGCGGTGGCGGGGGCCGCCGTGCTGCGCCGCCTGGGCTCCGATACCGGCGTGACGCTGGAGGTGCGCAAGGGACTCCCCCTCTCCGGAGGGATGGGCGGGAGCGCGGCCAGCGCAGTGGCCGGCGCCGTGGCGGTACACGCCCTCCTGGGCGGCGACCTCACCGAAGAGGATCTCTTCGCCTGCGCCCTCGAGGGGGAGGCCGGGGGCTCGGGAGCCGCGTCTCCCGACAACGCCGCCGCCTCCCTGGCCGGGGGGATCGTCCTGGTTCCTCCGGGAGAGCCGCTGCGCATCGTCCACCTCCCCGTCCCCGCGGGGCTCACGGCGGTGGTGGTGCACCCCCACCTGGAGATCCGCACCGAAGATGCGCGCCGCCTCCTGGGCGACACCATCTCCATCCGGGCGGGGGTGACCCAGTGGGGGAACACCGCCGGGCTGGTGGCGGGGCTGTACGAGGAGGACTGGTCCCTCATCGCCCGCTCTCTGGTGGACGTGGTGGCCGAGCCCCCGCGCTCCACCCTGGTGCCGGGGTTCGCCGCGGTGAAGGAGGCGGGGATGGCCGCCGGGGCGCTGGGAATCAGCCTCTCGGGGTCGGGTCCCTCCATGTTCGCCCTCACCCGGGGGCGTGCCGTGGCGGAGTCGGTGGGCACCGCCATGGTGGAGGCATTCCGCACGGCGGGAGGGGTGGAGGCGGATCTCACCGTGTCGTCGGTGGCACGGGGGGGCGCGCGGATCGTGGAGCCGGCGTCCGCGGGCGGCGCGGGAGCGTCCCAGGGCGCGGAGCCGGGATCCCGAAAGGGACCGCACCCGGCGGAGGGCGGCTCCCGTCCATGAAGCTCGTCAGCACCCGCGGCGGCGGCGCGACGCCCCCGGTACCCTTCGCCGAGGCCCTCTTCCGCGGGCTCGCCCCCGACGGGGGGCTCTACCTCCCCGACGGGTTCCCCCCCATCCCCAGGAAGCTCCTGGAGCGCCTTCCCGGAGGGAGCTTCGCCGACACGGGGGTGGTCCTGGCCCGCCATCTTCTGGAAGGGGTCCTCCCCCCCGAGCGCATCGAGGCGGTGGTGCGCGACGCCCTCGACTTCCCCGTCCCCCTCATCCCCCTGGAAGACGGGATTCACCTGGCGGAGCTCTTCCACGGCCCCACCCTGGCGTTCAAGGACGTGGGGGCGCGCTTCATGGCGCGCATGTCCGCCGCCCTGCGCCCCGACGACGCGCCCCGGGTGACCATCCTGGTCGCCACCTCGGGCGACACCGGGGGCGCGGTGGCCGACGCCTTCCACGGCGTCCCCGGGACGCGGGTGGTGGTGCTCTTCCCCCGGGGGCGGGTGAGCCCCCGCCAGGAGGCCCAGTTCACCACCCTGGGCGGGAACGTGACGGCGGTGGAGGTGGAGGGCGCCTTCGACGACTGCCAGCGCCTGGTCAAGGAAGCCTTCGCCGACCCGGAACTCCGGCGACGCGCGAACCTCTCCTCGGCCAACTCCATCAACATCGGGCGCCTGGTTCCCCAGATCTTCTACTACGCCCACGCCTGGGCCGCGCACCCGGCCCACCCCGAGCCCCTCACCGTCTCCGTTCCCTCGGGGAACTTCGGGAACCTCACCGCCGGACTCATGGGGTGGAAGATGGGGATCCCCGTGCGCCACTTCGTGGCCGCGACCAACGTGAACGACGTGGTCCCGGCATATCTGGCCACGGGGAGCTTCGCGCCCCGCCCCTCGGTGGCCACCCTCTCCAACGCCATGGACGTGGGCGACCCCAGCAACTTCGAGCGGATGCGCCACCTCTTCCGCGACGACGCCGACGCGATGCGGGGCATGGTCACCGGATCGGCGTGGTCCGACGAGGACACCACCGCGTGCATCGCCGACGCCTGGCGGGACCACGGCGTCCTCCTCGACCCCCACACGGCCGTGGGCGTCCTGGGGATGCGCGCCCGGCGGAGCGTGGACCCCCGCACCCCCGGGGTGGTCCTGGCCACCGCCCATCCGGCCAAGTTCGCCGAAACGGTGGAGCCGCTCATCGGGGCCGAGATCCCCCTCCCCCCCGCCCTGTCCAGGCGCCTGGACGCCCGGCGCCTGGTGGAGACCATCCCCTCCCGTCTCGACTCCCTGCGCCCCATCATCCTCTGACACGCCCCACGAACGACGCCGGGAGCACCGAGACGGGACCGACATGACACCACCGCGCGAAATCACCGAAGACGAGCTGGATCCCCTCGCCACCGGCGCCTGGATCCTGGGCGCGGGAGGGGGCGGCGATCCCCACCACGCCCTCCTCAACATGAAGCGGCTGTACCGCGAGGGGGTGCGGGTGAAGCTCATGAGCCCCGACGACCTGGCCGACGACGCCCTGGTGGCGGTGGTCTCCACCATGGGCGCGCCCCTGGTGGGAGAGGAGCGCCTCACCGATCCCCGGGTGGCGGCGCTGGCCGTGGACATGATGGAGGAGTACCTGGGACGCCCCTTCGATGCGGTGATGTCACTCGAGATCGGGGGAGCCAACTCGTTGCAGCCGTTCATGGTGGCGGCGGTGAAGGGGCTCCCGGTGGTGGACGCGGACACCATGGGACGCGCCTACCCCGAAGCGCAGATGAGCAGCTTCGCCATCGGGGATCTCCAGCCCTGGCCCCTCACCCTGGCCGACGTGCGCAACAACGCGGTGGTGGTGTCGCGGGCGGCCACGTGGAAGTGGATGGAGCGCCTGAGCCGGAAGGCGTGCACCGAAGTGGGATCCCTGGCCGCCACCTGCAAGGCGCCCCGCACCGGGCGCGAGGTGAAGGACTGGGGGATCCTCCACACCGTCACCCAGGCCATCCGCCTGGGGCGGGCCGTCCTCGACGCCCGCGCCCGCAAGGAGGATCCGGTGGAGGCGGCGGTGCGCGTCGAGGGGGGGAAGGTCCTCTTCCATGGGAAGGTGACGGACGTGGAGCGCCGCACCACGGGGGGCTTCCTCCGCGGGACGGCGAAGATGGAGGGGCTGGGCCCCGACCAGGGGCATGGATTCGTGGTGGACTTCCAGAACGAGTTCTCGGTGGGGTGGCGCGACGGGGAGCCGGTGGTGTTCGTCCCCGAGATCATCACCATCATGGACTCCACCACGGGAGACGCCATCGGGACCGAGTCCCTCCGCTACGGGCAGCGGGTGCGGGTGGTGGTATTCCCCGCGCCGGAGCTGCAGAAGACGCCCAAGGGGCTGGAGCACGTGGGGCCCCGGGCCTTCGGGTACGACCTGGATTTCCGCTCCGTCTTCGACGGCGCCGCCCCGGGAGGTGCGTCATGAGGCGCATCGGGATCGACGTGGGGGGAACCAACACCGACGCCGTCCTCCTCCACGACCGCACGGTGGAAGGGGCGGTGAAGACGGCCACCACCGAGGACGTGACCAGCGGGGTCACCAACGCGCTGCGGGCACTGGTGGACTTGGTGGGCGGGTCGCCGGGCCCCCTGGACGCGGTGATGATCGGGACCACCCACTTCACCAACGCGGTGGTCCAGCGGCGGGACCTCACTCCCGTGGCGGCGGTGCGCATCGGCCTCCCCAGCGGGGCGTCCCTCCCCCCCTTCTGCGACTGGCCCGAGGACCTGGCCGAACTGGTGCGGGGGGACGTCGTGATGCTGGAAGGCGGCCACGAGTACGACGGCCGCCCCCTCGTCCCCTTCGACGAGGCGGGGATGCGCGAGGCCGCCGCCCGCATCCGCGACGCCGGGATCGGGTGCGTGGCGGTGTCGGCGGTGTTCTCCCCCCTCACCCCCGAGTGCGAGGAGCGGGCCGCCGAGATCCTCCGCGAAGTCATTCCCGGGGTGCAGGTGACCTGCTCCCACGAACTGGGGCGCATCGGCCTCCTGGAGCGGGAGAACGCCGCCATCCTCAACGCCACCCTCACGCCGCTGGCGGACCGCACCACCCGCGCCTTCACCGAAGCGCTGGAGCGGAGCGGGATCGAGGCCCCCCTCTTCCTGACCCAGAACGACGGGACGGTCATGCGGGCGGAGTACGCCCGCGCCTTCCCGGTCTATTCCTTCTCCTCGGGCCCCACCAACAGCATGCGGGGTGCCGCGTTCCTCTCGGGGCTCCACGACGCCATGGTGGTGGACGTGGGGGGAACCACCACCGACATCGGGCACCTCAAGGCCGGGTTCCCCCGGGAGGCCAACACCGTGGTGCGCATCGGCGGCGTGCGCACGCTCTTCCGCATGCCCGATCTCCTCTCCCTGGGGCTGGGCGGGGGAACGCTCGTGGACGCGGAACGCCGCACGGTGGGCCCGGCGAGCGTGGGGTACCGCCTCACCCGCGAAGGGATGGTGTTCGGAGGGAAGACGCTCACGGCCACCGACGTGGCCGTGGCCGCTGGGCTCGTGGAGATCGGCGACACCGAGCGGGTCCGTTCCCTCGACCCCGAGCTCCTGGCGTGGGCCATCCCCCGGATGCGCGCCATGGTGGAGGAAGGGGTGGACCGGATGAAGGTGGACGCCCACCCCCTCCCCCTCCTGGCCGTGGGGGGCGGAGCCTTCCTCGTCCCCGACCGCGTCCCGGGGATCAGCGAGGTCGTCCACGTGGAGCACCACGCCGTGGCCAACGCGGTGGGGGCCGCCATCGCCCAGGTGAGCGGCGAGGTGGACCAGGTGTTCAGCGGAGTGGGGCGCGACGTGGCGGTGAACGAGGCGGAGGCGCTGGCCCGCCA
>Ga0224501_10000385_pt1 | contig 36960 bp, 38 predicted proteins | sample SF_Oct11_sed_USG_4_FD_169105 | JGI IMG/M metagenome (GOLD analysis project Ga0224501, IMG submission 169105) | Sediment microbial communities from San Francisco Bay, California, United States - SF_Oct11_sed_USGS_8_1 | ecosystem: Environmental > Aquatic > Marine > Sediment | place: USA... | reverse complement strand
CGGAATCAGTTTACCTCCGGTTGCCAGTCGCCCCAGCGTTGGTTGCCGGTCAGTTCCGGTTCCCACTCATCCATTTGCTGGAACAGGTGGGACATCAGAGGTCCCAGTTGGGAAGCCGCGCGCCAGGCTTTCTTCAAACCGGAAACCTTTTTCTCGTCCTCCTCATTCAATCGGGACAGTATGAAGGATTCCGCTTCCACGCAGATCATGGGAATCAGCTGAACCGCCCACAATCCGGTCATGAAAAACTCCTGAATCTTTTTTTTCCACGTGGGGTGCGGGATGATCACCGCTTTTTGGAGGGTATTCATCAGGGCTTGCGGTGAAGTGGTGCGCACCAGGATCATCGACAGGAAAAACATTTCCAGCAGTTTCAGGAATGCCTCCAATCCCGCCCGGCACCCTTCCCACGAAACGGTAAACGGTAGAAACTCTAATTCCTCAATACCAGCGCCGGGTGTGGTGAACAGCGGGAAAAGTCCGATAATCAGAAACAACCAGCGGAAAGCGTAAAGTAGAGTCCCAACCGTTTTGAATGGCACGTGGGCCAGCGCCATCGCCAGCAGACAAACCAGCATCAATCCGGCCAGAACTTCCAGGTGGCCCCATGAGGCGAGGAGAAACAATATCAGGACTAAAACGAGTTTAAGGGACGGCACCATCCTGTGCAGGAGGGACGTGCCGGGCTGGTAGCGCCCCTGGAGGATCATCTGCGATAGCCGGGTTTTGGGTGTCATGCGCCCGCCCTGCCCTTTGATCTTTGATTTGACCGTTGAATTTTCATCATAGAGGCATAATAATGCCTTCATTCATCATCTTCAACTTACTAAAACGTCATGAACGAAATGTTAATTGAAAAAATTCGGCAATTCGCCGAGTCCCATTTTGCAGACGACGGGTCGGGTCACGACTGGTGGCACGTGCACCGGGTCTGGAACACGGCCAAGCACCTGGCGGATGCCGAAGGCGCCGACCGCACCATCGTCGAAATTGCGGCTCTGCTCCATGATGTCGCCGACTGGAAACTGAACGAGGACGAATCGCAGGGTCTGAACACCATCCGCGACCTGCTGGAGGGCGACCTGCCGCCGGAGACCATCGACCGCATCTGCGATATCATTTCCAGGGTGTCCTTCAAGGGCGCCGGAGTCGATACTCCCACGGAATCGCTGGAAGGACAAGTGGTGCAGGATGCTGACAGACTCGATGCGCTGGGCGCGGTGGGCATTGCCCGTACATTCGCCTACGGCGGCAACCGGGGACGCCTGATCCATCACCCCGACCAGCCGCCACAGATGCACGACAGCTTTGAGGCCTACAAAAAGAACAAGGGTCCTTCCACTAATCATTTTTATGAGAAACTGTTATTGCTGAAGGACCGAATGAACACCGGCACCGCGAAAAAAATGGCCGAGCAGAGACATCGCTTCATGGAACAATATCTCGATCACTTTTTCAAGGAATGGGATGGCGAGCTATGAGTAAATATAGAAACCAGTTACCCCAGTTATCAGGCGATTTATTTTTAACGGATGCCGGACTTGAAACGGATCTTATTTTCAATCATGGGATTGAAATCCGGGAATTTGCAGCACACACCCTCCTGCCAGATCCTAAAGGCCGGGAAGCAATCGCCAATTACCTCCGGGGATTCCTTTCCCTCGCAAATCAATACGACTCAGGATTGATACTCGACAGCCAGACCTGGAAAGCCCACTTGCATTGGGCTAAAGACCTCAAAGCAACCGAGCAGGAATTGCACCAGGCCAATAAAGACTCAGTTGCATTTATTGCGGAACTGCGGCACGAGTTTGCAGTAAATAAAAATCCGATAGTACTGAACGGTGTTATCGGTCCCCGTGGCGACGCCTACGCACCGGAAGCCAGACTGGCAGCAAAGGAAGCGGAGGAGTACCACGCCAAACAGATCGGGTGGCTCGCCGAAACCGAGGTCGACATGATCACCGCGATGACCTTCACCCAATCAGATGAAGCCATAGGCCTCGTTCGAGCCGCATGTTCGGCGGGTTTGCCCGTCGTGGTTTCCTTTACTGTTGAGACCGACGGCAGGTTGCCGACCGGCCAGCCTCTCAAAGAAGCCATTGGCGCAGTCGATGAGGCAACGGAGGGCGCCACTGCCTATTTCATGGTGAATTGCGCTCATCCCGATCATTTCTCCAATGTGCTGGAAGACTCCCCCTGGGCCCGCCGCATACGCGGGTTGCGCTGTAATGCCTCACGTTTGAGCCACGAAGAGTTGGATAACTGTGAGGTGCTCGATGACGGCGACCCGGAGGAACTGGCAAGCCAATACAAAACAATCACGACCCAAATGCCCTGGTTAAATGTATTCGGAGGATGTTGTGGATCCGATCTGCGTCATGTCACCCAAATCGTAAAAGCGGTTACTGGGTAAATATCCAGAAACCCCTTCAACGGACAAACGGAAAAAGCATATTAATCACCAACAATAAGTTGACCTTGAACATGGATATCAATCAACTCATAAACCAATGCGCGCAACTGATCCGCGAAGCCCGGAGGGTGGTGTTTCTGACCAGCGCCGGCATGAGCGCCGACTCTAATATCCCGACCTTCCGCGACAAGGAGGGGTACTGGTCAAACTTTCCTCCTTTTAAGGAAAAGGGGCTGGAGGCGCAGGACCTGGCAAGCCCCTGGGCTTTCCGCAACGAACTCCCGCATGCGTGGGCGTTTTACGAATGGCGGCGCCGCAATGCCGCTGAAAATTCACCCCACGCCGGTTACACAATCATCAATAAATGGATCGACGAACGTTTCGACGACGCCTTCATCCACACAACCAATACCGACGGTTATCACCTGAGGTCCGGTTGCCCTAACGACAAGGTAAAAGAGGTCCACGGGTCCATGTGGCGTCTTCAGTGCCTGAATGTCTGCTCCTATGCCTACTGGCAGGAGGATGCCGTGCCGCTATGCGACTTGGATCACGACACCATGAAAGCATCGAATTATCCGAAATGCCCGCGTTGCAAAGGTATCGCCCGTCCCCATATCCTGATGTTTGGCGATGGCGAATACACCGGGCACCCGGAGCAGGAAAAGAATTTTCACTCGTTTGCGAGGGAACCGGTCGACCTGGTGATTCTAGTGGGCAGTTCGGGGGCAGTACCCACTAATGATTATTTAGCTCTGGAGTTCATGCGACACAGAGCGCCAGTGATCAATATTAATCTGGACCCTTCAGCAAATTCCATAGTAGGAGCGGAATACTTTTTGCCATTAAAGGGGAAAGAGGCTTTTGAACAATTGGACGAAGCCCTGAAAACCCTTTAAATCCCGCCGAATCAGCAGAAATATTCATTGTTTATTGTCCGAAAAATATTGTATGCTGGCAGGGATTTCACCAATTCACCAGAATTTAAGTGTAGAGATTTTAAATTTCTACCAGGAGATAGTTAATGCGGATTCCTTTTTTCATATTGGCAATATTAGTGGCCCTACCCACCTCCCCTCTATTGGCAAAATGCTCCAAAGAAAAGGTCTGCACCATGTTGAAAACCATGGGGCATTTCGACATACTCAATGAATGTCCCGCCGCCGGACCTCTCCTGGCAGAGTGCAAGAAGGTTTCCGAAAATACACTAATCGAATTGCCTGCTCCCAATTTTGTGGAGAATGAAAACGGGACCATTACCGATACCGTCAATAATCTCATTTGGGCAAAGAAGGGTTTTCTTGAAAAGTTTTCCCTTAAAATGGCCAGTGAGTTTGCCATGGGAGCCGATGTGGATGGCAGTTCCGGATGGCGCCTGCCCACACTGCCAGAACTCAAAACCCTGATGTATAAAGAACGCGTAAAAAACGTAAGCGGGCAGAAATCCTGGATTCACCCTCTGTTTGATGATGGGCGCGGCCATTATTACTGGACCACTACTACCTGTGAGGAGGTCTCCGTCATTACCGACCGGTACCAGAGAAAGCTGTGCCAACAGGGAGATCAAGGAGCCTGGCTGGTGCATTTCAATATCGGAGCGGTTTTCTGGCACCACGTTACGGCTGAGAAATACCATGCCTGGCTGGTTAAGGATGGCAAATAAATTTATATCTTCTTAAGCCCTGTATATTATTGACTGAATCCTTGATAATCTTACCGGAACCCTTCATTTATTGAATCCCCCGCCTCCCCAAAATCATCACATACTATTGAAAGTCTGAAATTGGTCCTTTTCAGGTTTCATGTCTTCAGCAACCAACCTAGGGGGTTTTATGGATACTTTGGATGAATTAGGGGAATTCATGTCCTCTCCCGTTTTAAGAATTGATTCGGAAGCTTCCATTCAAGATGCCGCCATATTAATGGAACGGAGCCATGTGGGCAGCTTAATCATTGAGGAATACGGCGATGATATTGGAATTATTACTGAACGGGAACTCAGCCAAAAAGTGTTGGCAAAAAAAGGAAATCCTGAGGAAATGACAGTTTCGGATGTAATGTCCCAAATCCATTCCATGGACCGGTACATGCTCATGGAAGAGGCTAACCAGTACATGCACAAGAATAAAATCCGCCACTTGGCGGTGACCGAGGAAGAAAAAATAGTGGGAGTAATCTCGGTTAAAGATCTGGTGGGATATTATTCCAGAGATTTCCGGATGCAGGAATAATCTAAAAAAACCGCTTAAATTGAAATAAATAATGCTCCCCTCCCCTCTGGATTCCAGGGGGGAGTTTGCTTAAACACCGCGTTGCAATCCGAAATTATTCTGATAGCAATCTTCCTCTAAAAGGGGGAGAATTGACAGGAATCGTATTAAAATTTAAAAAGGAAAAGTCATAATGATTTATTTGGAAGGCGAAATCACCCAAACCTCCGTTCCACCCAACAAGGCGGAAGTGGAACGAGAGGTCACCATATGGATTCAGCAGACTGAAAATGAAATTGGATTGACGTTCAGCCTGGAGGAATTTCAAAAATACCAATTCTCGGTGGGTGACAAGTTATCCATTCAAATCGATAAGAAGCTGGATATCGATGCCCTGGCGAGAGACTTCTTCAAAAAAGACGTATAGCGACTCTTGATCATGGACCTATCCAAACTGGGAGAATTTAAACTCATTTCCCGGTTGCAGTCGAAATTGAAATATCGGTCTCCCCAGGTCATCCAGGGCATAGGCGACGACTGCGCGGTGCTCTCGCCAAACAGCGGCAATTATCAGGTGCTGACCACCGACGCCCTGGTGGAAGGCGTTCATTTCAACTTAAAGACGATCACCCCGGAGCAATTGGGTTGGAAGACCCTGGCCGTCAATATCAGCGATGTCGCCTCCATGGGGGCACGGCCTAAATTCTCGGTAATTTCTCTGGGCATTCCCAAACGATTTTCCGTTAACTTTCTGGATCGCTTCTACAAAGGTCTAAACCAGGCCTCACAAAAATATCAGGTCGAGCTGGTTGGGGGGGATACTGTTTCATCCCCAAAATGCATGTTTATCAACCTCGCACTCTTGGGTGAAACCTTCAAGCGAAAGGTTTTTACCCGCTCCGGCGCGCGACCAGGAGACCGCATTTATGTAACGGGAACCCTTGGGGAGTCCGCTCTCGGTCTAAAAATACTGGAGTCACCTGGGAAAAAGTGGAAGGGTTCGAAAACCTGCAGAGCTAAATGTATTCGGCGTCATCTCAAACCAGAACCTCGCGTGGAAGCGGCCAACTGGCTTTCTCGATCCCAGTGCAGGGTAACCTCCATGATCGACATCAGCGATGGATTGACGCAGGATCTGGGGCATATACTGGAGGCCGGAAAGGTAGGGGCCGAGCTCTTCGAGTCGGAGTTGCCAATCTCTAAAGCCTTTATAAAGTATAGCATTATCAACAATTTACAGCCCCTTGATTTGGCTCTCGGTGGTGGCGAAGACTATGAATTGTTATTTACATTACGGCCTGAAGATGTTAAAAAAATAGATATAGGGGCCATTACTCAAGTCGATCAACCTGTAACTCAGATTGGAGAGATTACGGCCACAAAGGGTATTCGCCTGATTTCTAAGGACGGCCGCAGTCGTACTCTCCATAGACAAATGGGGTATAACCACTTTAAGGGAAAGGAGTGAAAAATCAATACTTCGTTCTTTCCTCAAGGGCTCCATACTCCAACCGCAGGTTGCGGCTCATATAGGGACTAAAAACATCTTTTGGACGACATAATATTACCCCGGTCCATTCTCCTGGGTATCCTTTTAGGATTTTCAGCATTTTTTGCGGCGTGCGAGGCCGCATTCTTTTCGCTGAATCAGGCTCAACTAGCCTCCATGAAAGATACTCGAGGCCGGGGTGGACAACTCATCAATATTCTCCTCGAAAAACCCCGGGAACTGCTCGTCACCATTTACATTGGTAATGAGTTGGTGAATATCGCCATTTCCGCCCTTGCCACTTCGATAGCTCTCAACATGTTTGGAGATAACGGATTGGCCATCGCCATCGGTGTGGGAACCTTCCTGATCCTTCTGTTTGGTGAAATCATTCCTAAATCCCTGTCTCTGAATTTTGCGGAAAAATTCGCTTTATTTGCAGCTCGTCCGCTCAACCTCTTTTACCGTCTGGTGCTACCCATACAGAAACTCTTTACCCGGTTGGCGGAAATTTTCATGTCCCTGATCGGTGTACTTCCAAAAAACATGGAAGATCGCATATCAGATGAAGAATTCACCAGAATGATCAAAATGGGTAAAAACGAAGGGGTGATTGACCATGATGAGAGCGAACTAATTCACAACGTCATGGAATTTGGCGAAAAAACAGTAGCCGATGTAATGACCCCGAAAATCGACATGTTCACGCTGAAGGCCAATGACACGATGGAAGATATTCTCCCAAAAATTCTGGAGAATTTTTATGCGCGAGTTCCGGTATATGATGAAAGTGAAGAAACCATCCTGGGCATTCTCCTTACCAAGGCACTCATCCGGCACCGGCATCAACCTAAAGAAAGCTTCAATTTAAAAGGTATTCTCCAACCCGCCATTTCGGTCCCCGAAACCCGGAAAATAAAAGATATGCTTCAGGATTTCAAGAAAATGAAGCGCCACATGGCCATTGTACTTGACGAGTTCGGGAGTGTATCGGGTCTGGTTACGCTGGAGGATATCCTGGAAGAACTCGTAGGAGAGATTGACAGCGAAACCCGGCAAGAGGAAAGCACCATTATTAAAATCACCGAAAAACGGTTTCGCCTGACCGGCACATGCAGCATTCCGGACTTCAATGAAAGGTTTAACTGTGAACTGCCGAATGGTGATATCACCACCGTGGGAGGTTTCGTTTTTGGATTGTTTGGAAGGGTCCCCCGTTCCGGCGAAAGCATAAGCCATGATCGCTTTAAATTTCGTGTGGAAAAAATGAAAGGAGCTCGAATATTGAGCCTTCATTTAACCCTGTCCAGCCCCAAACCTTCAGATGCAAACCAACCCAGGGAGGCCCCAAAAACCTGATGGAGCTAGGCACCACATTAATTCTAGTTTTAATATGCATCCTGGTAGAAGCTTTTTTTTCGGGATGCGAAATTGGAATGATCTCAATAAACCGCTTTAAGTTGGAACAGCGCTCAGCAGAGGGCAGTATTTCCGCCGCTATGATCCTTGACCTGATTGGTAAACCTGAACGCCTGTTTGCTACCACCTCTCTTGGCACCAACGTCGCCGTAGTTTGCTCGTCCGCCGTTTTTACAGGATTTATGATAACTCATTTCGGTGAATGGGGAGACTTTCTGGCCATGTTAACCATCTCACCAATCATATTATTTGGCGGAGAGATTATTCCGAAGGTCATTTTTCAAAACCGGGCGGACAGCATAATGCCCTTCCTCGTCCATCCTCTCAATTTATTTTGCCGACTGCTGTCCCCGGTCATCATTATTTTCAGTACCATATACAACTTCCTTCTGAGCCTGGTTCTGAGAGGCTCCCATAAAGTGAGCCTCACCCCTGTCAGCAGGGAGCAGATCCAATACATTTCCCATCCTGACTCCCTGACTTCGGAGTTGGACATTGACGAAAAGAAAATGATTCACCGGATTTTTAATTTTGGGGAAATCCGGGTAGACCAGGTCATGGTTCCCCTTATTCAGACCTACGCCATCAGCGATGGCGCGACCGTACGGGAGGCCAATCAGATCGCAAACGAAACCGGTTTTTCCCGGCTCCCGGTATTTCATGACCGAATGTTCAATCTGATCGGCATCATGAATACTTTCGATCTACTGACGGTACCCCAGGACGATTCACCCATTACCGAGATGATTCGCCCCGCGTATTATGTTCCCCCCAACAAGAAGCTGGATGACTTACTTAAAGAACTTCAGCAGAGGGGATTGCACATCGCCATTGTCGTGGATGAATATGGCGGCTGTATCGGTATTGTGACGATTGAAGATATGGTAGAAGAAATCGTCGGGGAAATTGAAGACGAGTACGATGAGCCTCTCAAAAAATACGAAATTTATGATGAGGATGGATATCTCGTTGAGGGTGACAAAGAAATAGGCTCAGTAAACGAAGACTTGCAGCTGGATCTCCCGGAAGGAGACTATGAAACCATGGCCGGACTGATGATTGAGAATCTCGAGAAAATACCAACCGCAGGCGATCAAGTGGTCATCAACGGCTTTCGGTTAACTGTTAAAGAAGCCAGTAAAAGAAAAATCAATTCCATCATTGTTCGAAAAATCGCATCCGAATACCCGCCAAAGAGGTCCCCTGAGCCTCCTTCCGATGAAACGGATTCAAATTCTTCAAATGGAGAAGCCGGCGATTCAAAGCCCGAAGCGATGGAAACTCCCTCCAAGTAACGCTCAAAGTTTCCTGCTTTTTTCCAGTTCCTGATAAGCTTCCTGAATTTCAAGAAACTTAAGGTGAGCTTCTTCAGCCCGTCCTTCTCCCAAGTGCGCTACCTTATCAGGATGATATTTGGACGCTAACCGCCAATACGCTTTTTTTATTTCTTCGTTTGTCGCAGTAGAAGCTACTTCCAGAATCGTAAACGGAGTCACCAACTCATCCAGGGAATATTTTTGCCGAAGGCGATCATGCTCCTCAACAGAAATACCCAACAGGCGGGCTAACTCGTCGATGCCGTTTTGAGCTCCCGGAGTCAGGGAGTCTTCGATCAAGATGATCTGATAAGCTAATGCCAGCAAAAGGCTCCGATAACGTGATCCGGCTGATGAAATATACTTTTGAACTACCGGACTTAAATCCGGGTTGACCCTACAGGTTTCCCGGATGATCTGATTGATGGAATCCAGGTCCTTCTCGGAATAATTTAGATTTTTAACAAAAAAACGATAGATTGTCTGCACTTCACGTGGCGTCATATATCCTTTGATCAAGGATAACTTGGTCATCACCACGATAATACAGGTGACAAACGCATTTTCATCCACCACGCCGGGCAGACCCCGACGAATCAGTTTCCGGACTTTTTTCGACATCACGTGCTGAAAGGCTCCCCCTAATAAAGCCCCAAGGGGACCCCCACGAAGAAACCCTAATCCGGCACCTACCAACCAGGACATATCATCACACTCTCTTAATATAAATTCACAATTCGGTCACTAAAAGCCTATATAATACTGGGAAATTTACCAAAAACCCAGTCACGATTGTCAACGAGAAGAGTAAACTTTATCTATTAGACTGCGTATTCCTCAGGAGCCGCCCCATGATCAAACATATCGTCATGTTCAAATTAAAGGACAAAACCCCTGACAACCTGAAAGCCCTGGCTTCCGCGTTAAACGGAATGAAAGGGGAAATTGAAAGCCTGAAGTTTCTTGAGGTCGGAGAGGATTTTATGGGTTCTGACCGGTCATTCGACCTGGTCCTGACCACCCATTTTGAAAACCGCCAGGGTTTGGAGTCATATGCCAGCCATACCGTTCATCAGCCGGTCATTCAATTGGCCAGATCCTTGTGCTCTCAAACGGTCGTGGTGGATTTTGAGTCAATTTAGTGCGAATCGCACCTAACCCAGGGGCCAAATCTTAAAAATATCCCGGAGCCATATAAATTCTTGTGCTTTTTAATATCTAGTGATACCCTTTAGGGCAGTTTTTGAGCCTAAATCAACCTATACTATTGATTTTATTAGGTTTATTTACTTAATGGCGATGACTTCCGGTGAACATCCCCTCGGTTATCCCTATTAGATTGATTTTAAGCTCCTTTCTTTCTTTTCTTCTATCAAAAACTTGATCAGGAGACATTCCAGTGGCGGTTAAAAAGAAAAAAGCGGTTAAGAAAAAAGTGAAGAAAGCCAAAACCACCTCGGCGAAAAAAAAGGCATCTACATCTAAAAAAAGAACCCCTGCCCCAAAAGCAAGTAAAAGCTCAAAGAAGAAAGCGGCTGTGAAAAAAACTTCTAAAAGTTCAGCCAAAAAGGCCGTTGTCAAAAATAAAGTGAAGGCGAAGGCTAAAAAGGCTGTAGCCAAAAAAAGCAGTAAAGTAGTTACTTCCAAAACGCCTAATAAGGTTGTACCTAAGAAAGCCAAACCCATTGAGCCACCAGAGGAAATCATCGAACCTGTCGTTAAATCTCCTTTCAAAGAAGATGATCCGAGGATTTTAAATATTAAAGAAGGATTGATTCAGGAAAGAAAAAGACTGATGGGCATGCTTCGCTCTTCTCAGGAAGTGGAGCGGACAATTAATGACATAACCTTCAGCAATGAAATTGACTTGGCTTCCAGCCTGGAGGGACGTGAAATGGCCTTTCAGCTTTCAAGCCGGGAAAGAAACGAGTTGAGACTGGTGGAAGACGCTCTGTTTAAAATCAAAGCGGGAACTTATGGAGTGTGTGACTCCTGCTCCAAGGAAATCACTCTCAAGCGACTTGAAATTATGCCTCTGTCTGCGCTTTGCATCGAATGTCAGGAGAATCTGGAAGTTCGCTAATCTCCTCTTATTGTCCGTGGCATTTTTTGTATTTTTTGCCGCTCCCGCAGGGGCAGGGATCGTTGCGCCCCACTTTATTTTCCTCCCGCTTTACGGGGGCGGTCTTTTGTGCTTCTCCGCCATCGCCACGATGTTCCATGACTTTCCGCTCTTCTTTCTCCTGTTTAGTCTCTAAAGACTGGACGGCTTCTTTATTTATCTGGGCCTTGAATAAGAATTCGCAGATTTCCTCTTTCATCCGAAAGTTCATCTGCCGAAACAAATCAAATCCCTCTCTCTTATACTCATTGAGCGGATTTTTCTGGGCATATCCCCGCAGACCAATTCCCTCTTTCAAATGATCCATGGCCAGCAAATGATCGCGCCACAGGTTATCGAGCACCTGCAACATAATCATCCTCTCAGGATAGCGAAGAAGATCGGGTCCCACTTCTTTTTCCTTCTGGTCATACTTGCCGGTGGCTACCGCAAACACGTCCTCACGAAGCGAGTCGGCCCCATATTCTTCCAGTTTGATTTCCTTATGGCCATCCAACTCTACAAACTTGTCATCCACTTTTTTTATGGATACATCAAATAATCGCTCGAAATTTTCATTCAATAAATCGATATCCCATTCCTCGGGATAGATTTCTTTGGGAATGAGATGGGACAGGGTTTCCTCCAACACCTCGTCGGCCATGTCATACAGAATGTCCTTCTGGTTATCTCCTGTCAGAATATCCCTGCGCAAAGCATAAATGACTTCTCTTTGCCGGTTCATAACATCATCATATTCCAGCAAATGTTTTCGAATATCGAAGTTATGCGCTTCTACTTTTCGTTGAGCATTCTCAACCGCCTTGGAAACCATAGCGTGCTCAATTGGTTGACCGTTTTCCATTCCGAGCTTGGCCATTAAGCCGGATATCCGATCGGACCCGAAAATTCGAAGCAGGTCGTCTTCTAGAGAGAGATAAAAACGGGAGGATCCATTATCTCCCTGACGACCGGAACGTCCTCTCAATTGGTTATCGATGCGCCGGCTCTCATGACGCTCGGTACCCAGGATATGCAATCCACCCAGATCCGGCACACCTTCACCCAGAACAATATCTGTCCCGCGACCGGCCATGTTGGTGGCAATAGTCACGGCCCCTCTCTGGCCCGCCTGAGCAATGATTTCGGCCTCTTTTTCATGATGCTTTGCGTTTAGAACGTTATGCTTGACTCCAAATTTTTTGAGGTGTTTGCTCAACTGCTCCGACTTCTCAATGGAAATGGTTCCTACCAGAACAGGCCGGCCGATTTCGTTCAACTCCCGAATTTCATCAATCGTGGCGTCAAACTTTTCTCTCTCAGTCCGATAAATCAGATCGGGATAGTCTTCCCTGATCATTGGCTTATTGGTTGGAATCACCAGAACCTCTAGTCCATAGGTGGATTGGAATTCCTCCGCCTCAGTATCTGCAGTACCGGTCATCCCAGACAGTTTGTTGTACATTCGAAAATAGTTCTGGAAAGTGATTGACGCCAATGTCTGGTTCTCGTTTTCAATCGTGACGCCCTCTTTCGCCTCCAGCGCCTGATGCAATCCGTCACTGTAGCGACGTCCCGACATCATTCTTCCGGTAAACTCGTCGATGATCACCACCTTGCCATCCTTAACCACATAATCCACTTCGTTTTTAAAAACCACATGGGCTTTCAGGGCTTGATTGACATGGTGCAGGGTTTCGATTTGCAGGGGATCATACAGATTGGACACATTCAGAAGCTTTTCCACCTCGGAAATCCCCTCCTCCGTTAAGGCCGAAGATCGGGCTTTTTCATCCAGGGTATAATGCAATTCCTTCTTAAGCTTGGGAATGACCTTATTGATATTGTAATACTTGTCGGTGGATTCCTCCGCCGGCCCGGAAATAATGAGAGGCGTGCGGGCTTCATCAATCAGAATACTATCCACTTCGTCGACGATGGCAAAATTAAGATCGCGTTGAACAAAGTACTCCGAACTGAATTTCATATTATCGCGTAGATAATCGAAACCAAATTCATTGTTGGTGCCATAGGTGACATCCTGATTATAGGCATTTTGCCGGTCTTCCTCCGGCATATCATGAATAATGGTTCCAACCGTTAACCCCAGGAATTTATATATCTGCCCCATCCATTCGCTATCGCGTTGAGCCAGATATTCGTTAACGGTCACCACGTGCACGCCCTTGCCCGTCAAAGAATTCAAATAAACCGGTAGAGTCGCCATTAATGTTTTACCTTCACCGGTTTTCATTTCTGCAATTTTACCCTCATGCAGAGTCACCCCACCAATCAACTGAACATCAAAATGCCTCATTTTCAAAACCCGAACGCTGGCTTCCCGGCAGACTGCAAAGGCCTCGGGCAATAACTGATCAAGCGATTCATCCCCCTTGAGCCGCTCGCGGAATTCATCGGTTTTGGCTTTCAATTGGGAATCGGATAGCTTTTGAATGCTTTCTTCCAGGGAATTGACTTGATCTACATAACCCTGGATACGCTTCAATTCCCGATCATTTCGGGTGCCCACTATTTTTTTTATTAAACCAAATACCATTTATTAAGTCCTTTTGTGATTTATCCGGAAGCCGGATCAATCCAAGGTAACAGGTGAAAATCCAATAAGTGCTTCGTGGCGGTTAGTTTATAGTACGAGGGCTCAACAGGAAATACCAATAAAAAGGGGTGACTGGAGCTCACGCGCTCTTCGAATTAAAATTATACCAAAAAACCAACTCCTCTGGGCAGGATTTGAGTGTTCAGGGATAGATACTTAATGAATTATCTTTCCTGAAAAGAGGCAAAAAAAAATAGGACGCTTCAAGAAGCGTCCCGGATGGCAGACCAAATTATGAACTAATCTTCCAGAATATAATTTCTCGGGCTTACAGGAATGCCGTTCAGTAGAACCTCATAATGGACATGAGGGCCTGTACTTCTACCCGTGCTTCCGACAAGAGCGATCGCCTGACCTCGTTTAACCTTGTCGCCAACCTTGACCAGGTTTTTCGAATTATGACCGTACCGGGTCAGAACGCCATATCCATGGTCAATCTCCACCATATTTCCATAACCGTTTTCACGCCCTGAGAGGATGACTTTCCCATCGGCCGTAGAACGAACCTCTGAACCCATACGAGCAGCGATATCCAACCCTTCATGCTTTTCAGGAAGCCCGGTAAAAGGCGATTTACGATAACCGAAACCGGACGTTACCCAGCCTCGTGATGGCCATATGGAAGGTGTCGAAGCCAAAAGAGATTTCTGGTTTTTCAAATACTCATCCAATTCTTGAAAACTGAATTGGCGCATTTTTATTTGGTTGGTCAGAATACCCAAGTCCCCGGACAATCGGTCCAACATGGATTGCGTTTCTTTTTCCAGAGAGGTTGTAAAACTGTGAGAGGAAAGACCATAAGGACCACCCACACCCAAATTACTTTCCTTACCTTTTGGCGAATTCTCAAAAGAGGTAATAATCCGCAATTTCTTCTCAAAGCTCTCCAAGCGCGCCATTTCAGTTTCAAAAGAACGAACCTGCTTGCTGAATTTATCGATTTGAGTCTTTTGAATTTTCTCCTGGCGCTTCAGCGATGCCAGAGCCACCTGGTCATCCTGATAATTCAGGTATTGCTTTACGAAAAAGACGCCCGCTCCGCCCAGTAAAAGGGAAAAGACCAACAAAGAAATCAATGCCGTTTTGGCGAATTTCTTGGAAAGTTGAATTCGTTTCGGTGAGCCGGTTGAACCGGGAAACACAACTATGGTGTAAGCGTCTTTTTGCACCCATCCTCCTTAAATTATTGATCAGGGGCCCCAACCCCCCTACCTTTGCAATTGAAGCCAGAATAATGGCTAACCCTCTCATTTGTCAAACGTTATTTCATTTCCAAAAATACCCCATAAAGGGGAAATTAGCCCTAAGCTGTTGAATTCCGCAATGTTTCATAAACAATGACTGTTACTCTTTTTTCGACTCCAAGCTCCTCATTCTCTCCTGGGCTTGAATGTGCTGAGGATTGATTTTTAAGACCTCCCGGTAATACGTGACAGCCTGCTCAATCTCGCCCTGCTCCTCATAAAGAACCGCCAGGCTGAAAAAACCGGCAACCACCCCTGGCTGATGATCAATCTCACGATAAAACTCCAACATGGCAGCAATGGATTCGATGCATTCTTTCATTTTTCCTTCGGCATACAATTTAAAACTCTTTTGCCGCAGTTGTTGCGCCAGAATAAGGCCATACCCTTTTGCCTTAAGCAATGCCTTCTCAGAAAGCAGTTGCTGATAATCATCTCTAAACCTGAGGGGTTGTCCGGAACGGACATAAATCATTTCCAGGTTACGATAAAACATTAATTCTTCTGGGGCCCGATCAATAGCCTCCCGCACCTTTAAAACGGCTGATTCATTTTGGTCCAATTCGGCCAATACAGCTCCCAGGTTGTTAAGTGCCAGTGCATTACCGGAGTCAAGGTTCACCGATTCCATCAAAACTTTTTTTGCTTCTTCAAACCGGCCCTGCAAATAATACGTATATCCCAAGCCATAGGCAGCAGAGGAGGACCGTGGATATTGCTCCAAGTGTTCACTTAGAAAAGAATCGGCCTGGGACAATTGATCAAGTGCCTGGTAAGAGCGCACTATCCCGCGAACGGCATAACCATTTCCAGGCTCATCCCGCCAAAGTTCTTTAAAAAGCTTCAACGCTTCTTCAGTTTTTTTGCTGAACAGCAGGAATTCCCCTTTTCTCAAGGGAGAAATTTCATGCTGCTGTAAATGAACGGGCGGAGTTTGAGCCCATACAGGACCAGAGGTTTTGATACAAAAAACAACAGTTAGTATGAAGCAAAGTGAACAAATGAAAGGCCGGTTCATGATTATCGCAAAATCAATATTCGGCGTGGGCAGGCTCCGGCTCAATTGCATGATGAGCCAGGTTTTCGAACCGGGTAAATTCTTTCAGGAAGGCGAGTTTAATTTCTCCAATGGGACCGTTTCTTTGCTTTCGTATCAAAATTTCGGCTTTCCCTCGGTCTTCACTTTCCTCGTTATAAAACTCATCTCTATAAATGAAAGCCACCACATCGGCATCCTGCTCAATAGAACCTGATTCACGCAAATCGGATAATAAAGGCCGCTTGTCGGTCCGGCTTTCTACTGCACGGCTCAATTGGGACAGGGCTACCACGGGAACATTGAGCTCCTTCGCCAACCCCTTTAATCCTCTGGAAATTTCTGATATCTCCAGTTGCCGGCTTTCTGTTTTCAAACGGGAGGACATCAATTGAAGATAATCAATAACAATGAGACCTAACGCATGCTCCCCCATGAGGCGTCTGGCCCGCGCCCTGACATCCAGGGTGGATAATGTCGCCGAATCATCTATAAAAATTGGCGCCTCGGAGATCCGCCCTGCGGCGGAAGTTAAATTGGGCCAGTCGGAAGACGCAAGAAAACCCGTCCTCAACTTTACGGAGCTGATTCGTGCTTCCGCGCACAACATGCGCAGGCCCAGTTGTTCCTTGGACATTTCCAGGCTGAATATGGCGGTGGGAATTTTGCGCTTCATTGCGGCAAATCTTGCGATATCCAGAGCAAAACTTGTTTTACCCATACTCGGCCGGGCCGCCAGTATAATCAAGTCGGACGGCTGAAACCCGGAGGTCATTTGATCCAAATCGGTAAACCCCGTCTCCACCCCGGTGACCATCCCCGGACTGTCAAACATTTTCTCAATGGAATCGAAACTGCTCCGTACAATCTCTTTGATTCCATAAAATGTCTTTTTTACTTTTTTTTCAGCTATTGCAAATATTTCTTTTTCAGCCCAATCGAGAATTTCATCTGAATCGCCTTTTTCTTCATAACTTTCTGAAACTATCCCGGTTGCCGTCTTGATCAACTCGCGAAGCAATCTCTTATCCCGAACTATTTTCGCGTGATGCGTTAAAGCCGCAGGGGTTGGAACCAAACCATCCAGAATATCCAGATATTCCAGACCGCCTACTTCTTCAAGTTTTTCAATTTTTCTGAGTTGATTCGCTACGGTAATGAGGTCGACAGTTTCGCTTTTCTCAAACAACTTTTCCATACAGGAAAAAATCACCTGATGGCTTGTCTTGTAAAAGTCTTCGAACTGGATTACTTCCAACGCCTTAGGCAGGGCATCAGGTGCCATCAGGCAGGCGCTAAGCACGTATTGTTCTGCATCCAAGTCATGAGGCGGGAGATGCCTCAGGGAAGGGTCTGATGAATTGGAATTGAAGGACATAGGCTTTTATATATCAAACTAAACCATTTGATACCATGCAAAAATATTATAACAAAACAATCCAGACAGTTGGGCCTGCGTCAAGGGCCGCCCGAAATAGCTAACGCCTATTCCACTTCATTATCGTCTGCATTTTCCACAGGAGTATCTGTACTGGAATCATCTTTGGGAGCTTTGGCTGCTTCTGGAACCTGAGCTGACTCTTCACCCGATACGGTCAGGGTTACTTCCGCGATAATTTCCGGGTGAAGTTTGACGGGTACCTTAAATTCTCCCAGCGACCTAATAGGCTCGCTTAACTGAATTTTACGCCGGTCGATCTCCACACCTTTCGCGAAAATCAATTCGGCGATTTCCTGCGATGTTACGGAACCAAACAATTTACCTTGATCTCCCACCTTTTTCGTGATGGAAAGCGAAATCTTGGCCAGTTTCTCCGCAACCGTTTCCGCCTCACCTTTCAGCTTGCGGACTTTATGGTCCACGATACTTTTCTGATGACGGAACTGTTTCAGGTTTTTCGGGGTTGCCAGCAAGGCTTTACCGGTCGGAATCAGGAAATTTCGTCCGTAGCCATCCTTCACTTCAACTTCATCACCTACCGATCCCAACTTGGGGACGTCTGCTTTCAATAACACTTTCATGGTAAGTCCACTGCTCCTTCCTTGATTACACTCACGCTCCAACCGGTTATTCCATTTAATTTGTGGAAGCCGGTGGAGCCGTCACTCTGATTTTTCTAAAATCAGCCCAAATATCGAACAGCCCGGCCCCAATGACCAATCCCATAAACATGGGATTCAACAGGATCAAGCCAAATACTATTACCCAGACCCAGGCGGGAAAACTCTTCGCCTTTAGTATATGGGCCACAACTGCCAGGCCCTGAAAAAAATACAGAAATAATGAAACAAATGCAAAATTCATCCCCAGGGTCCGGATCAACCCCATGCCCATCATCAACGATCCGATGGAGGAGATCAGCACCCAGACCAGAACATCGGGAAGCATGAACCTGGCGATATCGACCCCCTCAAAATACTTCCGGGAGTAAAACCGGAGCCACAGAAAACGAACGGCCAGAAAATTAATAACGGCTCCTACCAGAGAACTGACCAGAAGGAATGCTGGAAATATCCTTGCCAGTAACGGTGTGGCCCGCTCCATGAAATCGTTGAAAGATTTCAGGCTTTCCGGCGACTCCCCGGACTTTTTAAGAATCTCGAGATAGCCTTCCGCTTCTTCCTTAAGCGCCTTTTCCAGGAACTGAACTGGAGATTCTCCTTCTCCAGACATCCCCACAAGCACCAGCAGCCCTGTTAATACGGCCGGGGCCAGAGCGCCAAATAAAATCGTCTTATCAAATGGGACCGACAACCGGGTTGCCTCAGCCATCGTAGCCGCCATGATGCCATACGCGGATATAAACGCTATGGCCAACTGAGGCCCAACCAAAAAAAGCAGAACCAGGGCCACACCGGTAATTGTAACCAATCCGCTGATCTTACCTCTTTGCAAATAAACCAGGATCAGCGGCACGGGGATAAAGACACCGGCAAACATCCCCAACGATGGACTCAAAAAGGCCATCAACACAATGGCCAGGAAAATCCCGTAGGGAATAAAATAATCCCTTGGTTGAAACCCGTCGGTCAAAATTAGTGTTCTACAGAAAAAGGAAGCAGGGCAATATTACGAGCCCTTTTGATTGCCTCAGTCATTTGCCGTTGGTGACGCGCGCAATTGCCGGAAATCCGCGACGGCACGATTTTACCCCGCTCAGAAATCAGGGGTTTCAAAAGTTTAGTATCAAAAAAATCAATATGCTGGATTTTTTCGGAACAAAACCGGCAGATTTTCTGTGTAAATAAAGTGCGTTTCTTTCTTTGGTTTTTCATTTTTGCCTCAAAACGTTAAACAGAAATTAAAATGGGATATCGTCTTTTACGGGATAATCTTCTGTATCCGGGGCCATTCCAGACTTGCCTCCCCCCGACTGGCCCAGAAACTGAACGGTATTAGCCACCACTTCCAGCTTATTTCGCTTCTGACCGTCTTCGGTTTCCCATGTACTGAATTGCAAGCGCCCATCAATAAACACCGGTCGCCCCTTACTCAGATACTCGGCACAATTTTCCGCCTGCTTACCCCATACAGTGATATCGACAAAACAAACCTCTTCCTTCCACTCGTCTCCCGCCTTGTATTTGCGGTTTACTGCCAACCCAAACTTGGCGAGAGCGGAACCACTGGAAGTAAACCGCAGTTCCGGATCGCGGGTCAGGTTTCCCATCAACAAAACTTTATTAAAACTGGCCATACCCCCCCCATATCAGGAAACGGGTTTTAAATTGATGTCTATTCATCATCATCAGATGATTCACTAGAATTATTTCCCTCATCACCCTCATCATCCTTAATTACCGATTCCACCGGCTCCTGACTCATAACCCGCTCAATATCGCTTTCCTCCAACCGAATCACCAAATATTTGATGATCAGTTCATAAAGCTGATATTCTTTTTCCAGCTTAGGCACTTCCCTGGGTTCGCAGGTGTGATAAACATTCAGATAGTATCCGAATTTATTTTTGCGGACGCGGTAGGCCAAACGCTTTTTGCCCCACTTATCCAGCTTAAGGACGGAGCCGCCAAATTTATTAATGATAGCGGTAATTTTCTCTACGGATTGGTCGACTTGGGCTTCATCCAAGTCGGGCTTGAGAATAAGGATAGACTGGTAGTTACGCAACGAAGGCCTCCTCACGGGTTAAAGCCCCAACCCTATGGCTGGAGCGAGGGGTTAACATTAAAATTGGTTCAATACTGTCATATGAACTCCTTAAAAGCAAGAATAAATAAGAACCCCGCTCTCCGTAATATATTGATCCGGGGCCTTTTTATGCTTTTTTCAGGGCAAATTTACGGATGCGATTTAAAACTCCCCGACCCGCCGCCGGATGTCTTTTCCAAGGTCAACTCTGTGGCGGTGGGGATGGGACCCACCTTTCTTGTATCGGCGGACCTCAACCTCGACGGGGAGGCCGATCTGGTTTCCGCAAATTCCGGAGATCATACGCTATCGATTTTATTCGGACGTGGTAATGGATCGTTCCTGTCTGGCCCTCCCCTTCCAGTCCCGCTGGAACCCTCGGCCTTGGTAATAGCAGACGTCAATAGAGATGGATGGCCGGACATTATCGCCAATTCCAAGGGTACCGATTCACTGGGAATCTTATTGGGTAAAGGTCAGAACACCTTCTCGCAACCCCTCAGGGTCGAGACCGGCCAGGTTCCTTTATTCATTATCACGGGCGATTTTAATGAGGATGGTTTACCGGATGTCGCCGTCACTCTGACATTCAGCAAAATGGAAATCTACCTCGGAAAAGTGGGCGGAAAGTTTATCAAGGGAGAAACCTATAAAACCGGTTCGCGATCGTTTTCCGGTGTCTCAGGTGATTTCAACCGGGACGGGCATCTGGATATCGCCCTCGCCGTTCACAGCAGCAATGCCAGTTCGATCCGCCTTTACTTCGGTCAAGGGGACGGCACTTTTCCCACTTCGGGAAAAGTGGCAAAGGGACTGGGGTGCCTGGCGCTGGCCCAGGGAGATATGAATGCCGACGGCCTTATTGATCTGATCGCGACCTCGGCTATAGGGGACAACCTGTATTATCTGGAGTCCAACGGCGATGGGACCTTCAAAAGGGAAATCGCATTTTCCGGTGCCGGCGGTCCCATTGCCCTGGCCCTCGGAGATTTCGACGGTGACAAACAAATCGACGTAACGGTCGCCAATTCTCGAAGCAGTTCCTTCTCACTGATCATTCGCAATCCAAACGGCAGTTTTCATTTCCCGGTACGCGATTACGTGACCGGGGGAACTCCGTTGACTTTAACGACAGGGGATTTCAACAACGATGGGCTAAGCGATATCGCAATTGCCAGCAATTCCGAGGCAACAGCGGACATTTTTTTAAGACGGCGGGTGATGAAATAACTTTCTTACAGAAATCTTAATCAGGAGAAAACTGGGGAACAAAGTTCAACTTCCTCCACTTTGTAAAATAATAATCAATATTGCCTCCCTTCGTGGGATAAATCTTCTGGTACTTTTCCTTGCCGTCCGGTTGGCGCTCCACAATCACTATTTTCTTATCCAGAAGACGCGTTGACTTTCCCACGTAAAGGAATGTGTAGGGTTGGTCCCGCGCAATCAGGCGGTGAAGTTCCCGCGTCATCTCAATTTGCTTTGCCTTATCGTATTCCTGCCGAATGGCCACAATCAAACGGTCCGCTTCGGGATTTTCATAGCCGACAAAGTTCAACTGATTCGGACCAGCCTGACTGGAGTGCCAGAGTTGATACAGGTCCGGGTCCGTCCCCATACTCCATCCCAGCACCAGGGCATCGAATTTGAGAGAGTTGACAAAGTCCTTGAGGAAGACCGCCCATTCAAACACCTGCGTATTGCATTTGATTCCGATTTTGCGCCAGGAGTTCTGAACAATAGAAAGAATGCTTTTACGGAGGGGGTTGCCTGCGTTGGTGATAAGATTAAACTCAAACAGCTTGCCGTCTTTCTCCAGCCATCCCTCTTCATTCTTCTTCCATCCTAGTTTATTCAGAAGGCGTAAAGCTCCTTCAGGATCGTAGGGCACAGGCGGGATATCAGGGTCATACCAATCGGTCATTTTGGGATAAGGGCCGGTCACCCGCTCGCCCTCGTTGTACAAAACATATTTGATAATTTTATCAATATCAACCGCCATCCCCAGAGCCCGGCGCACTTCAGGTGACTGGAACAGGGGCTTCCGAAGGTTGTATCCGATATAAGAATAAGAAAATCCCACTGTTGAAAAACTCTGGTATTTCGGATCCGTCTTGAGGCGGGCCACCTGATGGGGAAGCACGCCATAATTATCCGCCGCACCGGAATAAAATTCCATTTCCTGGGTCAATGGTTCCGTGACAATACGCATGACAAACTCCTGATACTCCGGCGGGCCTTCCCAGTAATCTTCATTGCGAATCATCCGAATAAACTGATCGCTTTTCCATTCTTTGAACACAAAAGGTCCCGTACCGACAGGATTCCTGTTGAAATCGCTATCACGCAAATTAAAACTTTCCATTTGCATGTCACTTAGGTTTTTATCACGCGCTTCTTTTTTCAATGCCTCCGCATTCAATAAATGCTCCGGCAACATCCCCATCATCCAGGCATTAATAGCCGGAGAAAATAATCGCTTATAAACAAATTTGATTTGGTATTTTCCCATTACCTCTGCAGATTTGACCGGCTCGAAATCCGAAGTCCGCGGCGATGCGTTGCGGGGATCCATAATCGCCTGATAGGTAAACAGCACGTCTCCGGAGTCAAATTCATGACTATCATGAAACCGGACACCTTTTCTCAACTGAAAAATGAGAACCGGGTTGTGTTCTGTCACCTGCAGGATTTCAGAATAATGGTTTTCAAGAAGTTCGCGCTGGGCAGGAATTTTGGCTGTTATGAACTGTTGGTAGGGAAAACGGCTGACATAATCCTTACCCAAAACTTCCAATAATGGTTCAAAAAAATATTGGTCTACTTTCTTCAGCTTAAATTTCAGCCGCGGAGGATGGCGAAAGGTGTATTCCACAGCCATCATTTCAGGACGACCGTTTTCCTTGACGACCTGATTCTTGTCATCCCGAACCGGGACTTGCACACTCCCTTTAAAATCGCGCCCGGGAACCACTTCTATCGACTGGATATTCGCTTTCCATTTCGAGTCCACATTCATTTGATTTTGAATGTATGAAAACCAGGCCTCTGGACTCGCAGGCAGGTTTTCTCCGGCAATCATATCCGGCGCCAGCGTCAGGTAAGCCTCTTCATACTGGGTCCAGCTTTCAGCAAGGCGGGCCCTCAAATTCAACTGATCGTCCTGATCGAGCAATCCGTCGAACACCTTACTTACAATATTGCCGCTTGCGGAATCCGCGTGCAGAACAGGATTCAACATCCGGGCATCGCCACTACTGGTTTCAATAAATTTGATGAGCCGTTCCGGATTGCCCTTGGCCTGATTATCATAAGTTGGAACCCAGAAAAACGATTGCAACAACAACCCGATCAGGGCGAGTGGCAGTATTATCAGGAATCTTTTAGTAGCCATAGAACCGCCTTCAACACCTAAAATAAGTACGGATTGTTCCTGCGAGGGGCCGGAACTTTTTATTAGACCTTGACAATCATTTAGAATCTGTATATTACCTTATTCTTGACATGCACTTTGTCTCAAAATTAAATCGATGCGGGGTGGAGCAGTCCGGTAGCTCGTTGGGCTCATAACCCAAAGGTCGCAGGTTCAAATCCTGTCCCCGCTACCAAATATTTCAATAGGTTAAGAACATCGCTCCACTTTTCAGTTTAATCCTGTAAGACTATTTCATAAAACTTGGCAACGCCCATTACCGGCCTGACCCGGTTCTCCGGGCTTTGGCCATTTAATTCTTGAATTTATAGCTCGTTGGGATTATTTTATTTATCTTTTTGAACTGGATTTTATTGTCATTTCAAAAATCGTTTTGTTATTATATCGCCCGCAAACTTAAAACAAGTATCCATATAACTTTCTATATAGCCTTAAATTTTTTAGATTAACTTTCAAAAAAGGATAGAGCTCATGGCAACAATTATCACTGAAGAATGTATCAACTGTGGTGTTTGTGAACCGGAGTGCCCGAACGAGGCCATCGACGACGGGACAAAGGGCGGTGTCGACATTTATTATATTGATCCGGACCTCTGTACGGAATGCGTAGGATTCCATGGTGAAGAAGCTTGCCAGGAAGTTTGCCCGGTAGACTGTTGTGTACCTGATGAAGACAGAAAAGAAACCGAAGAAGAACTCCTGGAAAAAGCCATGAAGATCCATCCGGATCAGGACTTTCCGGCCCTGGATGACCTCACGAACGAAACCTCACTGTTCAGGAATCCAGACCGAAAAAACGCGAATCTTTAATTTTCAAACAAATCAAGCTGTTCAAATGGCTGAAGGAAGCAATTCCTTCAGCCATTTTTAATTTCCGACCGTCTGCGGGACTTTCTCTTGCTGCCAATAACTGCGCACGGGATTTTTCAGGTTGCGGGAGAACATATAATTGATTTGCTCAACCGGCAGAGGCTTACTGAACAGGTACCCCTGCATATCATCGCATCCAATGGACCGGAGGTAATCTTTCTCCTGGACCTGCTCCACCCCTTCGGCAACAGTTTTTAGATTCAATGCCTGGGCCAGGGAAACAATGGCTTTGGTGATTACTGCGTCTGTTCCCTGCCTGCGTTCGCTAATACCCCGAATAAAAGACCGGTCAATCTTGAGGGCATGGATTGGAAAACGCTTTAAATAAGAAAGCGAGGAGTAGCCGGTTCCAAAGTCATCGATGGAAATCCTAAAACCCATCTCATGAAGTTGGAACAAATTGGAAAGAGCCACGTCCGAATTTTCCATTAAAACGGTTTCCGTGATTTCCAATTCCAGATATTTCGGATCAACCCCGGTCATATCGAGAATACTCCGAACCTTAGAAATCCAATGAGGTTGATTGACCTGATAACCAGACAGGTTAACCGCTATGCTGATCGGCGGAAAACCAGCCCGTTTCCAGGCCTTGATTTGTCGGCAGGCATTCAGGAACACCCATTCGCCGATCGGTTGAATCAACCCCATTTCTTCAGCCAGAGGAATAAATTCAGAAGGATAAATCAGACCCCGTTCCGGGTGGTTCCAGCGTAAAAGTGCTTCCATTCCCTGGATCGCCCCAGATTGAATGGACATCTTCGGCTGAAAATGCAGACAGAATTCTCCCCTTCCCAGAGCCTTATGCAGGGCACCCTCAAGATTCATTTGCTGGTAACCTTTGGAAAGCATAAAGGGCTTAAAAAACTGGTAACGGTCCTTACCTTCCTCCTTGGCCTGGCACATGGCCGCTTTGGCCATTTTGACCAAAGCCGGAGGGTCTTCGCCATCGTCGGGATAAACACTGATGCCCACACTGCAACTGGCATGAATTTCCTGACCATTCAACTGAAAGGAACCACGTACACGTTCCATAATTTTCTGAACCCGATACTCGATATCCTGGATCAAATGAATATCCGGAAGGAGCAGAATAAATTCATCTCCACCCAACCGGCCCAGCGTATCTTCCTCTCGCAAACTCTTTCGTATTCGCTTGGACAGGCTTTTGAGCAGAAGATCGCCTGAGGAAATCCCCAGAAAATCATTTACTCGTTTAAAGTTATCTACATCCAGTATCAGAACGGCAACCTTTTCTCCGCTATAACGAGCATGGGCCAAAGCCATATTCAGTCTATCTTCCACCAGTTCTCGGTTGGGAAGCTCGGTTAAAATATCGTGAAAATGCTGCCTCACCAATGCCCTTGATTTTTGTATTCCGGCGGGGGTCCATTCGGTAGCCGAACCTTCCGGACCTGAAAAACATGAGGGCCGGGATGGGTCTGCCTGGTTTTCCTTAGCCCGTTGAGCAATCAAATTGCGGGCGGTCACCCCTTCCATCACTTGGGCAAGGTTTTGCAAAATCAGCGTAACTTTCGATAATGCTTCGTGGGAACGCTCTGGCGAAAGCCCATCCTCATACATCCCGGCAAACACACCAAAGAAATGATTTGGTGTCGCCATGGGCTGCAGGGTCAGAGAAGTACCCGACGCGTCATCATGGTAAACATAAGTACGCTCCGGGTCCTCTACCCAGTTCATTCCGACTTTTTTGATTATGGACGCCACATGACGGCGGAATAATTTTTCCCGAGCGGCAGGCTCCCAGTATTTCAGGGAAAAGCTGTTTTCATTATTTTCGGCCAGGTAAAAGGCGGCGCTCCTGAATTTCAGAATGCCGTCCAAATAACGCTGGGTACATTCAAACAGGGAGTTCATTGAGGAAGGAAAACTATCCTCTGAATTTGGACATCGAGTTAAGGAAGACTTCAATAGTTCAAATACGGAGGAATACCACCGATTTTCATCTTCAATATTGTCTAAGGTTCTCGATCCGGTGTGGACGAAATTATGCTTAAGGGTGGAAGTCATAATTACTGGGAATTAGGTGGGCCGTGTGATGAGAAATATCGTCAACAAATAAGGTAAAATTCTCGGTGTATTGAGCAATATCAGGAATGAACATTCTCAGATACCCCGAGGCCAGGGACCCAAGTATGGCTTATAACTTGTTGCAAATCAACAAGAAACTTACAAAACGAAAAAAATTCTGCCCTTGAAAACTTATATCTCCTCCAGACCAATTCCCAGGATATGGAGAAGTCCCATCCAAACCCATTTCAGAACTTCCCTGGCCAGAGTATAATTCAACGCCCCAACAGCAATAATCAAAACGATTCCAAGCGCTTGCTTTTGAGGTTTATCCACCTTCAACCAGAAAATCGGCAGGATATCCCAGAGCAAAGCCAGGAGAACCCAGGCGAATATAACGAACAGGATGAAAGCGGTGATCCATTGAATGGTAGTGGGCGCAGGAGACGGCATTTTAAATCAGGAAAACCAAGGAAGCCTAACGGGTCAATTCATCAGGGAGGGGTCGGGCTCCAAATGCCTTTCAGCAACATAACGCACGCTTTCCTGCCCATGGACTTTGACATGGTACCAGGGCTGGTCCTTGGGAGGACGGCTTCGGGCCATGGATTCGTACCACTCCTCTGAATTTTGGAATTCTGGATCGACACCCAGAATCACACCGTGGTAATCGAATTTTTTATGGTGGATGAGTTGCCCGACACAAAATTTAGGCTTGAATTTTTGCATAATCAACTGAATCTGGTTTAAAAAAACATTCGTACAGTGTCATCAATCTTTTCCGCTATCTCATCTTTGATTGTGTCCAACTCTTCATCTGAGACCGGGATCATTTCGGAAACTATGGGATCCAGTTCCGGAATACCCGGCTCACCGCTGTTTCCAATCTTCATCTCATAAACCAGGGCATCTGCTCTGGAAATAATACAGGTTTCTTTCAGGTAATCCCCTGCCCGGCTGGGAGCATGGTGGTATCTCACCATTTCGGCCAAACGCTCGGGAAGTTTCCACTCCGTCAGCAAAAGGGCCCCCACTTCCGCATGATCATACCCGAGAACCTCCTTCTCTACCTTAAACAGGTTCTCTCCGGTTTCCTTACACCGCAGAAGAATTTTTTTTGCATCCTCGGGAGATTCCTTGAAAATGATCAAACTTCCTATATCATGAAGCATCCCACCCAAATACATTTTTTCCGTGGCCACTCCCGGAACGAATTCTGCAATTTTCTGGGCGGTGATACCACAACCGATGCTGTGCATCCAGAACGTTTCCATATTGATCAGATCGCGTGGGATCCCCTGAAACTTACTGGTTACGATAGCGGCCAGCGCCAGATCGGTCAATTGATCGGTGCCAATAATATTCAAGGCATGCGTTAAGGTATCAACCTTTTCAGCAAAACCGTAAAAAGCACTGTTGACAATCTTCAGAAGTCGGGCGCTTAAAGCGGTATCGGTCTTAACAATATCCGCCAGATCTTCGAAGCTGGTATTGGAATCGTCAAGCTTTTCGCGGAGCTGGTAATACAAAATAGGCGGTGAGGCCGCCCATGATCCCACTAAATCATTGATCTTGATTGCCATGAATCATTCCTTTAGGTTATTCCCTCCCTTATTAGCATATCTTTTTTACTAAAAAGGCTTTTAAATATTATAAAGTTGTTTTCAAATAATCCTATAAGAATTTTCGACCTCCATATATGCGGGAATTCAGGATTCAACTTACCTCTTACAAAAAAGGAGACTAATGGAAAAACTTGAAGCAGTACAAAAAACCTTGAGATTCAGCAATACCATCCGAGAATGGTGTGAGCAAAAACACAACGTTTTTTTTGACGACTTCGACAGTGAAAATGTAAACATATATGAATCGGGTGGTTACGGCGAATTGGCGGACGCCATCATCGAAGATGGCTTGGCGGAAAATATCCTCGACGAGGAAGATGTAAAGCTTCTTTAGGTTTAACCGGGGGTTACTCCAGCGGGATTTTACTTACAGCATGGCAATTAAATTATAACCCCCTGTTCCTTCATTGAAAAACGCCGTCAGAAAACCCATATTTCACTCAGTATGCACTCCCCTTCTATTTTATTTGATAATTTCGTCCGGTTCCCTTAGTCTTTTTATATAGCCCAAAAACATATTAATGCAAGCAGCCTCAGGTTGTTTTACCGAGGCTCTGGTTTTTATTGACGGAAGGAAAAACGGATGAGCGCAGGAATTTTAATATTTTTGGGAATATTCCTATTCGGGGTATTGGCTGTGGTCGGGTATTTCATAATGATCTACAATGGCCTGATCGCCCTGAAGGAAAACATCAAAAAATCCTGGTCTAATATCGATGTCATTCTCAAGCAACGCCATGATGAACTTCCCAAACTGATCTCCGTCTGCGAGAGCTATGCGGAATTTGAGAAAGGCATTCTGGACCGCCTCATGAAAGCGCGGGAAAAATATTTCAAGGCCCAGGGGGTTGCAAAAAAATCAGAAGCAAGCAACGAAGTGACCGCTGCCCTCCAGGGTATATTCGCATTGGCGGAAAGCTACCCCGATCTCAAGACCAATAAAAACTTCATGCAACTCCAGGAGCGCATCTCTCACCTGGAAGAAACTCTTGCCGACCGGCGCGAATTCTACAATGACAGCGTCAATAATTACAACATCCGCATCAAGCAAATTCCGGACGTCTTGGTAGCCGGCATGCTCAATTATCAGGATGAGGTGATGTTCAAGGTCAGTCAAAAAGAGCGCCAGGACGTCAAAATCGATATCAAAATACCAAAGTTCACTTGAGTTGTTTCGCTTGAGTTGCAACTCATCCTGCAGTCATCATGAGTCGAGTCCATATAGAAGGCAGTGAACCGATAATCGCCCTGGTGGGGCTGGGAGTCGGTGTTTATTTTTTCTTCGCTGGATTCAAAGAGCTCAAATCAAAGCGCATCATCCAGAATATTCCCACCTCCAAAATCAATACCGGCGCCGTAGGCACCAATGTCGAGGTCACTGGCCGAATCGTTTGCGAAAAAGACAAAATCGTTCATGCCCCCATCAGCGGGCGCCCCTGCGCCTTTTACTCCATAGAAATCCAACGGTGGGAGAAAAACCGCAAACACGGCAGGAACAGCCTTGGAAGCCATGACACGGGGTTTGATCGAGGACACTGGGTCACGGTAGAAAGTTTCTATTCTGACAAAGGTTTTTTCATTGACGATAACAGTGGCGCCAACGCCATGGTGTTGGTAGATGGGGCGGTCGTCAAACGAAAAGGAGACACCCGGGATTACGAAATGCGGTCCAACAATTTCGATCAAATGCCTGCCGGCCTGCGCCAATCTCTGGACACGAATCAGAAAAAACTCAGGCGATTCAAACTCAAGAATACCTCCTGGCTGTTTTCAAACCGGTTCCGGTTCCGGGAATGGTGTTTTTCCGTCGGAGAACGGATTTTTGTTCTGGGGCATGCGGATTCCGGACTGAAAGCACCCAAACGCAATACGATGAAATTCAAAACCTTTATGAGGGCCAAAAAAGCCATCCAGGAAAACGAAAAATTAAAGGAGCGATTTGATACCAACAAGGACGGAAAACTGGATGAGGCCGAATTGGAACGGGGAGCCAAAATCGTGGCACAGCAATTAGAGGCCAAGTACAGCAAAGAGAAGCTGGAAGACCTGTCCGCGAAAACCAAACTGGTCTTCAAACAGAAAAAACCGAATCCGTTTTACATCAGCAATATGTCTGAAAAAGAACTGATCCAGGATCTGGCCACCTGGTCCACATTAAAAATCTGGGGCGGCCCCATTTTAAGCACAGGCTGCGCGGCATACCTGTTCACTTTATATTTCTAATAATTTCATCTGACAATGACCACTACTTCAAATAATGAAGGCGATTTAATCATGGGCGCCGCATTCGGCGCAGTGATGGGAGTGGTCTGGTTCGTCCGTGGTTTCCAGGAACTCAAAATCAAACGCACCATCCAGAATATCCCCACATCCAAAATTAATACCGGAGCAGTGGGAACCGATGTAGAAATCAAAGGAAATATTCTGGTGGAGCCTGACCTTTTGGATATGGCTCCCATTTCCGGCCAGTCCTGCGCTCTTTATCACCTTGAGATACAACAGGAGCGGCGCCGTAAAAACAGCACCTACTGGCATACCATCGATCAGTTTTATTCGCGAGAGGGTTTCTATGTGGATGACCAAAGCGGGGCCACAGCTCTGGTTCTGGTCAATGGTGCAAAAGTAAACCGGGAAGGAAAAACCGATAAATACTATGTCAATTCAAATAATTTTGATGAAATGCCCGATGCCCTGCGCAACGCTATAACTGAAAATCAGAAAAAACTAAAACGGTTTAAGCTGAATAAAACTTCATGGCTGTTATCGTCGAAATACCGGATTCTGGAATGGTGTTTTCAGCCCAATGAGGAAGTTTATGTTCTGGGCCACGCGGAATCGGGCCTGCGATTGCAAAAAATCAAAAAACCCGGGATGAAATATTTCCTAAAAGCCAGGAAGGCAATTCAAACGGACAAAAAACTCGCCGCGCGGTTCGACTCCAACCAGGACGGTAGACTGGATCCACCCGAACTGGAGCGGGGGGCGCAAATATTGGCTCAGAGGCTGTCCGACAAACACAACGGGGAAGCGGTTAAAGAATCAACTCCGAAAACCAAATTGATCTTTAAAAAATCGGAACCACATCCCTTTATAATCAGCAACCGCTCGGAAGGCGAACTGGTCAGGCACATGAGTACCTGGTCGACCGTCAAAATCTGGGGCGGCCCTGTTTTGACCGTGGCGTGCGCATGGTATCTATTCATCGCCCTGTCTAATTTAAATCTTATTTAATTTATCAGGATTGCCTGGATCGCAGTCGGACCAGCATATAAATTGAAAATACCAACACAAAAATCCCGATAAACTGGGATGTGGAAAGCGCATCCGGCACGGCATACCCCCGGTCATCCCCGCGGTAAAATTCAATAATGAAGCGGCCAATGGAATACAAAATGCCGTATACCCAGAATACCTGCCCATCAAATGTTTTGCGTTTGCGCAACCAGACCAGGATACCGAAAATAATCAGCGCGTTGATGGATAAATAAATCTGAGTGGGGTGCAGAGCCACATTGAGCGGCGCCAGCGATTTGGGATCGGTGAAGGTGATGGCCCAGGGCACATCGGAGCGGACTCCGTAACAGCAACCTGCAAAAAAACACCCCCACCGCCCTATCATCTGACCAATGGCGACGCAGGGAGCCAAAACATCGGCCACTTGCCAAATGGGAAGCGAGTGCTTGCGCATGTAGTACCAGGCCATCGCCACCGCGCCGATCAACCCGCCATAAAATACCAGCCCGCCTTTCCAGAACTTAAGAACTTCCAGAGGGTTGTCCAAAAAATAACGGTATTCCACAACAATATAAAGAACCCGGCCACCCACCAGGGCGGCGATGGCGATATAAAAACAGAGATCCAGAATCTTCTGCTGATCCAGACCATCCTGCTTCGCCCAGCGAGCGGCCAGCAGAATGCCTGCAAAGAAACCGGTCGCCACCAGAAGGCCATATGTAAATATCTTAAGATTTAAAAATCCGAACTCAATCAGGATGGGATGCATGGTTTAACCTTGGTTCAGAACTTAAATGGAATATCAGAGGTTTTCGGAAGTATCGGGAGGACCTTCCGCTTGAGGCGTTTTCCCAGCCTGGATCAAATCCAAAAACATCAACAATACCCCAACCGTGATGCAGGAATCGGCGATATTAAATGCGGGCCAATGGTAACTTCCAATATAGAAATCAAAAAAATCGATCACCTCGTGATACAGAATACGATCAATCAGATTCCCGATAGCACCACTGAAAACCAGAATGAGGGCCACCCGCACTTTTTTATTTTCCCGAGGGGTCTGATGAAAAAACACCAGGATTGCGATGATAGCAACAATTGAAAATCCGATAAATAAATACGTTTTGATCTCGGAGGCCCATTCCGCCCCCAAACCGAAAGCCACACCAGGATTGCGGATATGGGTGAGCGCAAAAAAATTATCGATTATGCCTATGAAATGACCCTTTGGAATATGGGTGGTCACCCACATCTTGGTGTATTGATCCAGAATGATCAGGATATTAGACGCCAGAAATAGTTGCAGATATCGGTTGCTCAAAAAATTCAGGCCTTTGCCGATTCGAGGTTTTTTACGCAACGGAGACACACGCTGGGATGTTCCGGCGTCGCCTCTTCCACGAAATAATTCCAACACCGCTCGCATTTGCTTCCAGGTGCCGGATGAACAGAGATTTTAAGTCCCGCGATAGCTTCACTGGTATAGACGTTTGATTCTTTTTCCAGAGAATCGGCAATTTCAACTGCAGAAACGATGAAAATATATTTCAGCTGATCCCGCTTCTGCTCCTCCTCTAATATCGATTTCAAATCACTTGGAAGCTCCAGGCGGACCAGTGCATCCAGCGAATGACCGATCATCTTTTCCTGCCGCCTGAGTTCCAGCGCCTTACTGACCTCGCCCTTCAATTGGCCAAGCTTTTCCCATTTGCTGGCCAAATGGTCCGGGAAAGACACTTTTGACAAATCCGGGAACGAACTCAAATGCACACTGGACACCTCATTGCCTCTGCCAGGCATATAGGACCAGATTTCTTCGGAGGTAAAGCTGAGGATCGGCGCCATCAATTGCGCCATGCCGCGCAATAAGTCGTACATTGCCGTCTGCCCCGACCGCCGCTCTCTGGAATTTTTGGGATAGGTGTATATCCTGTCCTTCAGGATATCCAGATAAAATGCGCTCAGATCCACAATACAAAAATTGTAAAACGAATGATAGAAAACATGAAATTCAAAATCCCCAAACGCTTTCAAAACTCTTTCCGTAACAAGCCGAAACCGATACAGAATGTAATGGTCGATTTCTTCCATTTCATCCACGGGAACTGCATCCGTTTTGGGATCGAAATCGCTCAGGTTACCCAACAGGAAGCGGAAGGTATTTCGGATTTTACGGTAGGCTTCGGTCAGGCGTTTCAGAATTTCATGGGAAATGCGGATATCCTCACGATAATTTTCCGAAGCCACCCACAGCCGAAGAATTTCGGCGCCATACTGATCGATAATTTTCTGCGGTGCAATGACGTTGCCCGCCGACTTGGACATTTTTTTTCCCTTGCCGTCCACCACATAACCGTGGGTCAGAACTGTTTTATAGGGCGCGGCGGAGCGGGTACCCACCGATTCCAGCAGTGAACTATGAAACCAGCCCCGGTGCTGATCGCTGCCTTCGAGATACAGATCGGCCGGCCACTGCATGTCAGGGTTGCCCTCCAGAACGGCGGCATGGCTGACACCGGAGTCGAACCAGACATCAAGAATATCCATCTCTTTAACAAACTCTGCGCTTCCGCAGGAGCATTTATAACCGCCAGGCAACAATTCTTCCGCCTCTTTCTCGAACCAGAAATCGGCACCATTCTGCTCCACCAATTTTACAATGTGGGCCATCACATCGGGAGAAGTCACCTGCTCTTCGCATTTTTTGCAGGTCAATACAGTGATCGGCACCCCCCAGGCGCGCTGGCGGGACACACACCAGTCCGGCCGGTTCTCCACCATGCTGTAAATGCGTTCCCGTCCCCAATGCGGAACCCAGCGGGTCTTGTTGATTTCGGCCAGGGCCTTAGCACGAAAGCCATCTTTATCCATCGGGATGAACCACTGGGCAGTGGCACGGAAAATAATAGGCTGGTGACATCGCCAGCAATGCGGGTAGGAATGATCCACCTCGCTGGCGGCAATAAGGGTACCGTCCGCTTGCATTTTTTCAATGATATCGGGATTTGCCTTGGTCACGAATTGTCCGGCAAAATGCTCAACGATCGGTTTGAATACGCCGGCGTCATCCACCGGATTATAGGTGTCCAAACCATATTTCTGCCCGACGATGTAGTCTTCCTGCCCATGACCGGGAGCGGTATGGACGCATCCGGTACCCTGCTCGAGAGTGACATGGTCCCCTAGAATTACAGGCGATTCCCGGTCGATAAATGGATGCTGACAAACCACGCCTTCCAAATCTTTTCCGGAACATGCCCCCTGTATTTTGGCGTCTTGGAGATCCCACTCTTCCAACAGACCCGGCGCCAGCTCCTTCGCAACAACCCAGGATTCACCCTTATGAGTGATAGCGGTGTATTCAAAGTCAGGGTGCAGACAGATTGCAAGATTTGCGGGCAAAGTCCAGGGAGTGGTGGTCCAGATGACAAAATATGTTTTCGAGTCGTCGAGTCCCTGGATTTGATTGTTCCATCCCGACTTGACGGGAAACTTGACATAAATGGATGGAGATTTATGATTATCGTATTCGACTTCCGCTTCCGCCAAAGCGGTCCGGCACGTGGTGCACCAGTGAACGGGCTTCAACCCTTTATAAACCATCCCCTTCTGAATAAATTTGGAAAACTCGCGAACAATGGTAGCCTCGTAAGAATAATCCATGGTGAGATAAGGCTTGTCCCAACTGGCGAATACTCCCAGGCGCTTGAACTCTTCTTTCTGGATATCGACAAATTTCGCGGCATATTCCCGGCAGAGTTTACGGATCTCACTTTTGCTGAAATCCTGTTTTTTCTTTTTCAACTCCTTGCCCACCTGATGCTCGATCGGCAGACCGTGACAATCCCAGCCGGGAACGAAGGTGGCGTCGAATCCCTTCATGCTTTGGAATTTGACGACGAAATCCTTGAGAATCTTATTGAGGGCGTGCCCCATGTGGATGTGCCCGTTGGCATAAGGCGGGCCGTCATGAAACACATATTTAGGTTTCCCGGCAGATTCTTTGCGAATTTGACCGTAGATATCCTCCGTTTCCCATTGTTTCAGAACCTCCGGTTCCTTATGAACCAGATTGGCCTTCATCGGAAAATCCGTCACGGGTAAATTTAATGTTTCTTTATAATCCATATAGTTAAGTATTTTTATTTAATGTAATTAATAAGCAAATATCATTAAAATTTCATGGCTTGCTTAGCGCGGTCCATAGTGGACTTGGCAACCGCCTGAGCTTTGCGGGTCCCCTCTTCCAGGATCTCTTCTACTTCCCTGGGCTTGGCGATGATTTCCTGCCGACGTTCCATATGGGGTCTCAATCCTTCGAGCATGGTGTCCACCAGTTTTAATTTGCAGTCCCCGCACCCGATGGCGGCAGTCCGGCAATCGCGGTCGATTTCTTTCTGCATCTCCAAAGGCGAATACAACTTATGAAACGGAAACAGATTGCAGACATCCGGGTCACCGGGATCGGTCCGCAATCCGCGCGCCGGATCGGTCAGCATGGACTTTACCTTTTTAGTGATCTGCTTTTCGGTATCTGACAGGTAAATGGCGTTATTGTAGCTTTTACTCATCTTTCGACCATCGACCCCATTGAGTTTGGGAATTTCTGATATCTTGGCCTGTGGTTCCTTAAAGACCTTCTTTTTGTAAAATCCGTTAAAGCGTCGAACAATTTCCCTGGAAATCTCAAGATGCGGAGCCTGATCGATACCTACAGGAACATAGTCGGCATCATATAACACAATATCCGATGTCTGCAGAACCGGATAGCCCAGAAATCCGTAGGAACTCATATCGACGCTTTTGACCTCCACCTGCTTTTCCTTGTATGTCGGGTTACGCTCCAGCCAGGGAACAGGCACAACCATGGACAAGATCAGGTGAAGTTCGGCATGTTCGGGAATCCGGGATTGGACGAACAGGGTACTTTTCTCGGGGTCCAGACCAGCGGCAAGCCAGTCCACCGCAACCTCAAATGAAAACCTTTTAATCTGGCTGGGATCTTCGTACAGCGTGGTCAGGGAATGCCAGTCGGCGATAAAATAGAAACATTCGAACTGCTCCTGCAATTCGATCCAGTTTTTCAACGCCCCGTAATAATTCCCCAAATGGAGGAGACCGGAAGGTTGCATCCCGCTCAAAATTCTCTTTTTGGCCATAATTTAGATGATGTTTAAATCTTTGAGTTTAAAAAGAAAGTTCTATTTCACGGGGAAAATTTCCTGAGTGATGAACTCTACCACAAACTGAATTGGGAGTCCAAGAATGGTGGCCAGGATATGGGTTCCGGCAAATTGATCCAGTAAAACGGTGACCAGGAGCGCTATCCCGCAGTATTTATCCAAATTACTGAGCTTCATTGCGACACGGCGGGGAACCAACCCCTTCAACACACTCGACCCGTCCAGGGGAAATACAGGGAGCATATTCAGGACCACAAGACCCACATTACAGTATATTCCCAAGCTTAAAAAAATAAGCACATAGCGTTGCATGGGGGTCATCATTTCCGTCTGCCCCCAAGACCCAATTGAACTAAGGAAAAACCCAAAAATCAGAGCCAGTGTCAGGTTGGATGCCGGACCGGCGGCGGCAATAAACAGCATATCCCGGTGAGGATCTTTTAAATTCCTGGGGTCCACCGGCACCGGCTTGGCCCAACCAAAGTGCATGATTAGAAAGAAGACCACACCCATAGGGTCCAGGTGTTTCAGGGGATTGAAGGTTAAACGTCCCTGATTTTTGGCGGTATCGTCCCCCAGCAAATGCGCC
>Ga0224501_10000383_pt1 | contig 37127 bp, 62 predicted proteins | sample SF_Oct11_sed_USG_4_FD_169105 | JGI IMG/M metagenome (GOLD analysis project Ga0224501, IMG submission 169105) | Sediment microbial communities from San Francisco Bay, California, United States - SF_Oct11_sed_USGS_8_1 | ecosystem: Environmental > Aquatic > Marine > Sediment | place: USA... | reverse complement strand
GTGACTTGCCTAATTCGTCTAATCTGCTCGTTCACTGCTTTGTCCCATGAAGATCCTAGGCCACGTTCAGTCATCCTTCCGCAGACAGCACCGACTCCAGGCGTTATGTACGCAGAAACCTGCTTGTACCAGTCTGGTCCTATCTGGACGTCATCGTCAACGAAGGCGAACCACTCCGTCGTCACCTTCTGGATAGCTCTCATCCTCGCTAGAGCTAAAGGTTTAGAGGTCTCCACTATCAGGTGATTCACTGGCAGGTACTCTAGGCCGCTTAACTTGGAGCCAGAATTCTTGGTAACGAAGCATACGTCTATGGGAAATTGTAGCATCTGAGACACTCCTTTCTAGGATTGACTAGGAAGTTCTTCCTGAACTGCTTCATAGCTTCGCCATGCCAGATCTCCTCAAAAGGAGTCTCGAACATGTTGCCTAGTCGGTAGTCCAGAACGTCTGTGCAAGGGAAGACGTCTCCGTTGACCTGGACGTATGCGTATGTGTAAGGCAGGGTACAGCGAACAGTGTCAGCTTTGATGAGGAAAGCCGTCTTTGGGAAGATCCTCTTCGCCTTGCTTAGCTCAACCTCAGCTTTGCGTTGAAGCTCTCTGTGGAGCCTTAGAGTGTGAGTTTCATCGGCTAGACCGTGACCGTGTATAGTCAGGTCCGAGAATCCTATCTGGTCGACCTCCAACTCCTTGCTGAGTCGTGCCAGAGGAAGTATCTGATCGAGATTGTAGCTGCCTAAAGTGCAGTAGAGAGAGATACCGGTCTCAGGGGAGAGGTGTCTCCGCAACTTAACTGTGTCCCTAATGTTGGCGACGGTCTGCTCAAACTTAGCGCCGCGTCGAATCCACTCGTACTTCTCTCCCACACCATCTACGCTGAACCTGATGCTCTTGACTAGACAGGTACTCAAGAACTTCTCGGCTAGAGCCTCTGTCAGTAAGACTCCGTTGGTCACTAAGTCGATCTGAATGCCTCTTCGACTAACCTCTTGCATGAATCTGAGGAACTCTGGATGAAGCAGAGGCTCACCGAACCCATGTGGACTGAAGACTCTAACTCCTCGCAGTTCGTCCAAGATATGACAGAAGTCCTTGTACGTCAAGTCTGGATAGACCGGGAGGTAAGGTCTAAGGCACATTCTACAGTTGAGGACACAGCGCTCCGTTATCTCGACCTTAACAGTGAGAGGATGTCTCTTGCGTAAGTACCACAGAAAGGCACCATGAGAGATCGCCTTTCTGGCTAGAAGGTAAGAGTAAGGAAGCGTCCTCCTTGCAGGGTCACCACACAAGAGACGAGCCGTCTTGACGAAGCCACTCGTAACGTTCATCTCTTTCCTTCCTGCTTATTTTCTGCTACGATGCTGCTACCAATATATACAAAACTTATGAACTCCGGGTCCATACGTGCAGTCCACAACCGAAGGCTTTGGGGTGAGCAGCGGCGGAGGATCTCTCCACCAGGTCCTACTCCCACTATTTAGAGGCGCCCCAACCACCAAACCTCCGTAACCGCCTTTCTTCGAGCTCTGGACAAAGCTCGGGTGTCGTCGTGGAGACTGCCTCGCTCCCAATTGTGGAGCAGACCTGCTCAATTCCCCGCTGGACTGTTCACGCATACCTTATCCCTTTATTATGCATAAAAAACTTAGCCTTCTTTAAATCTGCGAAAGGGATAAGTGTATCAGGGTTAAGGGCAAATTGGGTAAAGGATTAAGTAAGCAACAAGGGAAGATCCTAGAACTCCTCAAGCAACATGCCCAAACGACTCCAAGATTTCCATGGATGTCTACTAGGAAGATAGTGATGATTCTGCATCCTGAGGTTGAGGCTTACTTGGCTGAGGAGCGTCGATACGCCAGGTGGGTTCATCGCAACATGATGAGTGAGGAAGTTCACGAGAGATACCGAGAGCATCTTAAGAAACTGAAAACTCTGCCCAACTACCATACGGCGAGGACGAGTGTCAATAGGGCTCTTAGAGGCCTACTGCGACGAGGTCTAGTTGGTCGACAGCCGTGGTGGGGAATGTACCAAAGACAGGGCGTCTCAGCGGGATGGTTGCTGCCAGAGTACATGAGTGACAGTTTGAAGGCTTCACCTGAGTATCTAGAATTACTGCGAAAGGCATATGCCGAAGGGGATCAAGCACACGTGGATACTCCTTAACGAGCTGAGCTAAGTCTTCTTCACTCGCTTCTTTCTCCAATACCCCTCAACCTCGATACACTTCCTCTTACCACGCTTCCTCTTACGCTTGAAGGCTTCAATCCAGACGTAGCCACTTCCACATGGCTTCCTTAGAAACGTGATTATCCTGGAGTTCTCGCTGACCAGCTCCAAGAGATCCTTCATAGTTCCTTTCTCAATTAGGGAGAAGGTCAGTTTCTCTTCGTAGGCCATAACCGCCTCTCTAAGATGTTCAGGCTGCCCGGCTAGGTTCAGCCTAAGCATACGGATCTCCTGCCACAGCCAGAAAGACAACTCCAGATCAATCATTCCGTTCAGCTCTTCTGCGAGGCTTCCAAGGTCTCTATGAAGGCCTTGTATAATCCAAGCTTCCAAGCCGGTCCTCCAGGAGCCCGCGTATCTCTGAAATTGTAGATTATACGATCCTCCCTGAGCTTTCTTAGAACACGCGTAACTTGGTCTGGCCGGATCTTGAATTTCTCGGCGACATCAAAGTCATAGTGGTCACAGTACAGAAACTTGCTCCCGGTCTCGTTGTAGTGATCCACTAATACTTCTACTACTACTTTCTCTGCATCCTGAAAAGTTCTGCCTGAATCTTGCAGCCAGAGTGAGAAGGAGAGTTGTTTCACCTTCTTAGGAGTCCAACTTTCTTCCTTCTTTCGTCTTTCTTTCTTCCTTCTTTCTTCCTTCTTTCGTATTTTATCTATATCTATATCTATACTCTCAAGATAAGAGAGGAAAGAAAGCCCTTCTTCGCTTAATTTCCAATAAGGACCATTTCTTTGGACTAATCCGTAATTTCGCATGTTGTAGAGGTATCTGCTGATGTATCGAGGATATTTTCCAGTTAAATCAACTAGGTCCGACACTCTTAACTCTCTGTTTCTGATGTGGAAAAGCAGGTGAATGGTGAATCCACGTACTTTTGCAAGCGTAGTAGTAGTAGCTATAGCAGAATAATGTGTCATCGCAATCTCAGCTGCCAGGGCCTTCAGAGATGCTCGTGGATTTTACGAATTTCGTAGAAATGTCTATATCTCTCGCTGACAGCTCTTTGTGCGAGGGATGGGTGAGGGAATCCACGGTAGCAAGTCTCCAGCTTTTGCCTGATCCTTCACGCTTCTCTCAGAAAAAAGAGGGGTTTGCGGGACATATGACCAGCGTTATTGGGTTTTGGATGAAACCCGCTCTTTTTGGCTGAAACCCGAGCTTCTTTCACTCATTTTCTCTTCCTGAACACGTCGGATCCTCGAATCTTCCCCACATAGTCGAATCCGGCCTCGAGTAACTCACAGGCCTCTTCGACTGTCTCCGCGATTCTTACATGAAACTCATCGTTCGAAGTTTGGAAGAGAGCATTTTCCAGATTGATGTAGATCATCGTGTTCTTGATACTCTTGTGGCCGAGCATTCTCTGAACGTGAATGATGTCCTTAGTCTGGTGGTACTCCATCGTTCCCTTCCAGTGTCGGAAAGTTCTGAAGGATATCTTCATGATTCTGGGATTCGATACCCTCGCGCTTACTCTCTTCCGAACGACCCTAAAGGCGGCTGAATGACAGTCAAGACCTCCATTAAAGACCCTTTCAGATCTCTTCGGAAGTCTCGCCAGCATAGTGATCCATTCTTCCGAGATCGGAAGCATCCTCGAATTATGGCCTTTCACCGGATGGTTGATACTCACGACTTTCCTTTCACGGTCGACCTCTGTCCACTCGAGGCGCCATAGTTCAGCTGCATCTGCGCCCGTTTCTTTCAATCCCTGAAGATAAGAAGCCATCTTCTTACCCGACGCCGCGATCAACTGGTCAAGTTCTGTCTCTGAAGGAATGAACGGTATTGCCGATTCCTTGCTATATCGAGGAGGGTTCCAAGTCATTTCCTGCATAGTTAGGAACGTGCTGTAATCATCGACGGCCTTAGCTTTTGTTGAGTCTTTCCATGTCTCTTGTATCGCTATAACCCGTTTGACATCATCCGGATCGTAGATATTGGCACCCCTTTTCACCAGCATTCGGATCATCTTGATTTTGCAATCGACCGTACTCGGCTTGTATCCCTGTTTCTTCATGAACCATAGAAACTCGATGATCTTTCCTCGGATCTCTGCGCTCAAGGGTTTCGCTGTGGCTCTTGCTGTGGCTCCCGCAGCCCACTTTTCAGTTCGGGACTCCACTTCGACCAAGTTTTTCGGTCCTTCTGCATTGGTTTCCGCATACTTGGCACCCTTTAATTGTCTTAGAAACCCTATATTAGTTGTGAAGTTTTGATTCAGAATTAAGTTCCTAGGCTCAGCATGGTTTCTCGGAGAGAAACGGCAGCCGCACTCCCGGCAGATCCATCTCTGAACCCGGCCCCTGGACGTCTTTCTAAAACCTTTCTTCCAAACGCGCTCTGATCCACATTCAGGACATTTGAGGGGCTGGGTCTGCTGGGGCTTCAAGTCGCTCCCTCCACGGTCAAAACCAGCGGATTATGAATACGCTGATGGCAACGGCGACACAGGGTTACGATTTCAAAGGGCTTATTGTAATCAGGGTGATGTCGTTCCAAGTTTTCGGTGGAGCCACACAAAACACAGCTCGGTGCAATAGTAGTCTTGGTCCTTGCTATTTCCTGTATTCGTCTTATCGGCCTATTCCTCTTCTCACGGGCAGCCTCGCGTAAACGGCATTCTTTATTATTTTTGCGGTAGTCTTGGAAATACTCTGCCCTATCGCTTGAATGTTGTTCATGATAAACTCTATTTCTAAGGCGATTGCATATCTTACAGCTATAACCGAAACCACTGGATCGACTTTTGTCTCTTACAAATTCTTCGAGTGGTTTTAACTTCTTGCAGATGTAGCAGCGTCTTAAGGTAGAAGAAGAATGCCGAGCCTTTCCAAGCGTCATTTGAGGGGCTGGGACGGGCCGGCTCTCGCCGGACTTCCCTTTGTTCACCCGCTTTTCCAAGTATGCTTTACGCATGTGGAAGCCAGCCTTTCCTCTAGTTCTGAGGAATCACCTCTCGGTTGTGAATGAGGAAACCGAGCATCCAGTTGACCATCTTATCGCATTCGGCGATCGGAAGATAAACGTCGACATCAACCACGTCTTCTTTGTGGTTCCAACGGTCCTCACCTTCGAATCTCAGATGCATCTGGACTTGTCTGCCGATCCCTTCCTCTTCGATCGGTTTCAAAGTGAAGATCATCGGCTGATGATCCTTGGTCTTATATGCGATCTTCGACTTCATGAAGCGTGCTATTGCATACCTCGGATTAACCCAGATCTCATCTCCAATTATCTTTGGGAGGCTTTTGCGTAACATGTCCTTTTTTTATGCATAACGTATCCTTAAAAGCAGTCACCTACAAGTTTTTAGACTTTCGACTCAAAACGGTTTAGAGGGTGCCTTATCAGATCCATTCACCGTGAATGAATCCATTCACCGTTTAGCTAGCTACAGCTAGCTATCTTCGCTTGGTGAAAATGGAGCATTTAGACTTGTGAAGCGTTAATATTTATCGGTTTTCCATGGATGAGTTTCTTGGATCTTCTGGTTTTCCACGCTCTGACTGCGGCTAACCTCCTTTTTGGGTATTCAAGTAGGTGAACATACTCCTCTGTTACCAATGCCAGACCTATGTTATTGCCTAGCTGGTCGACCATCTTTTCAAAGTTCGCCAGGTCAATGCTGGGATGCTCTCCACTCTTGACTTCTATTATCCACTTCTCTTTTCCCTTCCTTGCCGCGATGTCCCAGCATCCAGTTGGCTTATTCTTCTTGATGTCCTTGAAGCCATTGTCTTTCAACCAGTCAACTGCTCTCTTCTCTCCTTCCGTTCCGGTCTGTGCGGCTAGCTCCCAGATCGTTTTCGAGGAGGGCCTCTCTGTCGTCTTCAATTCCACTCTCGCTCCCATCTGTCCCAGAACTTAGAGGGATGAAGACGAAGAGGCGAGCGACCTCAGAATAGAAAGCGCCTTCATCCCTCTGAGCAGATTATGCTACCAATATGATACTAATGGTTTGTGAACGAGCAATCCTTATTAGCGAATCATGTATTCTGCTACTAATCTCACCAAAATCTGACTCGGAAATAATCAAATTGCATCGAGAATATGACTACAAGCGGGGACCATCACCATGAAGATCGGCAAAGGAAGATTCATCAACAGACCATCTAAGACCGGAGGGAAACTCTATGATCGATTCTTCGTCTACATTCCAACCTATGTCGCTAACGACGACCATTTCCCCTTCATGATAGGCGACGAGGTACTCGTAAGGATCGAAGGCAAAAAACTGGTTATTGAGAAGGAATGAATTGGTTGCGAGGGCCGGATGTTCAGGAGCGAGCAGATCAAAAAGCAGCGGATGCTGGGACCAGCACCTCGGATCTCTCTACTCCTTTTGAACCGGCGATCTCCAGGTTTCACGAAGGGACCGGGCTGCCGAACCCGTCTCAGTCACCTCGGAGGCTAACCGAGAAAACCGAGAACCTTATGAGCCTGGCGGCCTTCCTAGCTGACCTACCTCGCATGGGAAGATCGTCTCTTTCTCCAGTAGCCTCCAACTTCGACACACTTCCTCTTACCCTGCTTCCTCTTACGCTTGAAGCCTTCGATCCAACCGTAGCCTGCCCTTGAGAGTCTTTGGTCCTCCCTGTAGCCATATCCACATTTAGGACACTCTAGTTCGGAGGAGTCTTCCAAGTCCGGTTCGAGGTTTACTCCACATGCAGGACATATTTCGATCTTTGTTTCAGCCATCTAAGTCGTCTCCGTTTCTTCAGCACACTCAAAAGCATGTGGACAGAGAGAGATACAGTAAAATTGCCCGGCAGACCATCCATGCTCAACAGAGTTTGTTGGGTTGAATCTTCGCAGAGGGGCTTCTCCTGTGAAGTCGCCAAAGCACTTAGGTTTTCTACCTCTCGCCATCTATGTTCGCTCCTTCTCGTTGAATGCTAGTTTCTCAGCTTCACGGATTTTACGCCAGACCTTCTGATCCATCTCTATCAGGTGTTTCTCCCACTGGTTCAGTTTCCTCTTCTCTTTCCTCGCTTCCTTCATTAGGTGGCTTTTCCGGCTTTGAGCTCCAAGATCGATAACGTTGTTCAGAGTTTCCAGTTCAAGCGGCGTAAAGGCTACTGCAACCCTCTTAGCCTTAAGCTCCAGCTCGTAGAGATCCTCTAAATCCTGCCCTATGCTCAATTTAGCCTCCTCCGGGGATCGGAAGTAACATTAACGCTTCATGTTCTCCGACGTCGATCTTTCTGAGAATGCTATGAGTCTCAGGATCCAGAATGTAGTATCGTCCCCGTTCGACTTCGATCAACCTTTCAGCGTCTTCCTCGGAGAGTATCTGTGTTTCATGTCCTTTCCGATTCGCAATCTTCAGTTCTATCACGTTATCACCTCCCTTCGATGTCTTTGCGTGAGAGAACGTTTGAGGAATATGGGGTCCTGGGTTGTGCCTATGAATGTCGAGGCTATGAAGTCCGGCAGCGGAAGATCTGGAATGTCAGGCCTGAGAACACACTTGTTGACCCAATAGTTTCCCTGCTGGACTTGGAGGGTTCCATCCTTCTTTATGCGATAGGTTTCCCCGTCGAATCCCTTGAACTGGAAGGACCCCTTGTCCTCCAGCTCCTTGAAGTATTTCGGCCCGATAACATCTTGCAGCAGATTCAGAGCTCTGTCCTCGGATTCCTGCCGTTTCCCCTCCTCCATTTTAGTCCACGACTTGATCTTCGCATCACTTAACTGTTCAAGCATCTTTTCCTTCTCCGCGAGTTCCCTCTTCAGAAACGCGATCTGGTCATAATGACTGGTTATCTGCCGCCTGAGATCCCAGACTTGACTTGAAAGGCGGCCTCTGAGGTTGCGAATAGCCCTCAGAGATAACCGATGATATCTAAGTCGGAAGATGCCCTCTTTCTCAGGGATCTCCACGATCTCGTCCCAGTCCTCACGCAACCTCTTCAGTCCTCTCTTCTTGCAGAATCCACCAACGATAGCGGAAGCCCTGAAATCCCTGCACTTGTACGCGGAACTCGCCCTTTTCATCAAGGATCTCGTCTGGATAGTCAGGAACTCGAATGTCGACGCTGGGACTTTCAAACCATAATCGGCATCCTCTGGGAGCCGGCGGATTATGGCCCACGGCATACCTAACTGGAGTCCTGGGATTCTTTATGATTCTCCGCACTTTCAAAGCGTGAACGACGACGCCATTACGCACGAACCAAACATGATCTCCTACTCTCAGCTTCTTTGGAATTCGGCTTAGAGTCCAAAAACTATCCCATGGTTCATGGAATTTCGTTTTCATCCGACCATCAGGCACGTCGGCAGGTATGGTAACTACGACATCCATTCTATCGCCTCAGATCGAAAGACATAGCTATACTTTCCAAGCATCTCTGAGAACTCCTTAAGAGCCGACATCGGCATGTTCCTCAGTTTTGAAGTCGACCAAAGGAGGCAGCTCATAGACCGCTGGCCTGCTTCCTGGTTCCCGGATAAGCCTGCCAGATTTCACTAGATTGCCCAGAGTTGGAGCTAAGGTCTCATGCTTTACATTCCATCCGCGCTGCAGCATCTTATCTGAGAGAACTTGTTCGGTGAAGTTTCCCTTGATGTCAACGATAGCAACGAAGAGAATCTTTCCGACCACCGTCGTTGTCTTAACCTCGTAGGGCGCGGCTGTATGTACGATCTTGACTGGCTGCTCGACGTGTTCTATCTTCAGTGGAACTTCGGCCTTTCCAATATGTCTCTCGAGAAAGGCGATGTCCTCTTTGATGTCAACGATCTCAGACCTCCAGCCCTTCGTTCTCTTATGCCAGTCCTCTTCTATCTTGTCGGCTCGTCTGCTGATCTTAGCGAGGATCTCATCTGTTGACTTCATCCATGCGGTTAGACGTTTGATCCAGTTCTTGTCAATTTCAATATCGACTTTCTCCACATCAAGACGTGCTCCTACCGCTTCCGTTTTCTCGACTAGCTTCTCTCGCAGCCATTCCTTGACTACTTCAGGCTCAAGTTCTCCTCGAGCAACTCTGATAGCCAATTCGTCAGGCACGCCATGAGGCTGCACATAGACCTTCTGCACAGTGTTCTTCACTCCATCGACTACAATGAAGTGGCCGAGCTTCAGAGACATGACATCTTCGGCTTTGATGTTGGCTGAAGGAATCGTCTGTTTCACAAGCCTTTCTACCTCGTTAGCCTGCATCATCTTTCCAATAACCCAGATTGAAACGTTGGTCAGGTGCATCTTCTCAACACCTCGGAGATCCTGAGCGTCTATGATCAGATAGTTTCCATTCGTGGCGCCTTCTCTGATGAAGTACTCGAAGTACAGTTTGACTGGTGTGTTACGACCTTGAGGAAGCATCTTCCAGGCTTCCGGTAGGGCCACTGTGCAATCGTTCTCGTTCTGTAAGATCCACTCCATGCAATCGCGGATTATCACCAGCTGAAACAAGTGGTTTCGATACCATCTTCGCAGATCCATTACGTTGAGGCCTGGCTGAACATCCAGCTTCTCACTGATCCAACGACGTGCTCTCCTCAACGTCGGCAAGATCTTGTCCAAGTAGCCAGCTAACAGAGTGTATTGGTCGTAGTCTATGCCTCGAAGTTTCTTCTCTCCAGACTCGTGAAGTCTAAGTGCTTCGCCCAATCGTTCTCTAACTTCAAAAGCGTTGTCAGCTCCCTTGCAGACGCGCATGATCCAAGGCGTCTCAAACTTGAGCTTCTCTTTCATGGCAGCCTCTAGTAAGGACCGCATGTATTCCCAATCGAACCGTTCCATGTAGAACGGAGGGATCTCCCGGGCGCCGCTGAAAGTCTTTTCTCCTCTCTTCGTCAAGAACACAAGAGCCTTTTTCTCTCGCCTTCTAAGAAGAGCCTCGACAGTGGTTGTCTTTCCAGAGATATTTGTGATCCCTGTAACACAGATATGATGATCCGATATGGACCACGGTTTTCCTTCAGGCGTGAATCCGATATGGACCGGCATCTAACTCCTCTCCTCGAGTCTTAGAAGCCTCCGGATTAGATGCAAGATCTTAATGGTTATGTCGATCACTATGATCCAGAGCTCCATTCTATTCCAAGTCCTCCGGAGAAAGCTTTATCGAATAAGTCACCTGCAAGCTGAAGTCGACCGGGCTCCAGTCAGCCTCTGGAAGACGCGCTGTCAAGTCTTGGATATCCAGTATAACAGTGATCGTATCGTTCTCTAATTCAGCACGGATCAAGCCATACCAGACTCTTGCATATAATGTTTCGTTGCCATGGCGCCCTGTATTCTCTATAATCACCCAAGCGTTCTCAACCTCGACGTGGACCAGACCGTATTCCCGGTGGACGTTTAGGTAGTCGCATGCTCCGTAGAAACTGGCGAAGAACGTGAAGTTACCCATATAGAAGTCTCTGACACTCAAGCTGAAGGGCGGATCATTCGAAAGCACCAACTCTTTCCAGTACTTATTATTGAAGAACTCTGCGATAGGCGCATAGTCAGGTTTCTCAGGCTGTGGAGGAGGCTGAGGTTCCTCCTCTCTAAGTCTATCCAGCTCATTCTCAAGCCTCTGCACTTCAGCCTCGAGGTCCGTCTTCTCCAATTCCACAAAGGTCATGTCGTTCTTCATCCGAGTCATGTTCTTCTCGAAGTCTGAGAGCAATTTACCAAAATCCTCTATCTCCTTTGCATAACCCTCCAGGTCTGACCTTAGCCGTTCGTTCATGAAGAAGCCGCCGATCCCTGCTCCGACGACGAGGCAGATGAACGCTGTTACCGTAAGGTCTCTCCTAACTCGCGCTGAGATTTTCTCTTCGTTAATCATCATTCTCTCTCCTTGATGAAAATCTCTTTCTGATCAGGTCTCGGTCGGCTCTACGATTCAGGGCTGACGGCTCTGTCATAAGCAGTGTTGATCAAGTGGATCATGGTGGACTTGTTAGTTTTGAAGCCGAGCTTCTTCTTGAGCGCTAAGAATCTCTCCCCTAGCTCGTTCGTCAGGACCAGTCTGATGTTTATTTCTTCCTCGTTTTTTTGCATTTACTTTCCCTAATTTATCCTTTTAGTCCTCCCACCTTATAACTTTTTTTGTGGAAATGTAGTTCAGAGCTACAATCAGCGATCTTAAACTGGTTATGAAGGTCAGAAATAGATTTCCGAATCTGGGACCCAAGACCCAGAATCGATCATGATTTCGGAAGCGGCCACGTTCGGTGTAGAGACTAAGCCTTCGAAGCCTGTTGCGCCTCTTGATAGGCCTCGGTTATGAGTATGTGGCAGAGACTCTTGTAGGTAGTGGCGCCCTTGATCTTTTTGAGCTCCAGAAACTTCTCCTTAAGTTGTCCTGTCAGATCCAGACGAACGGAAACGCTTTCGGTCGGCTCATCTTTACGTTTTCTTCCCAAGATCGATCCCAACGATTTCTACATATATTGGATAAATTATCCTTTTAAGCTTTGTTGACAGAAAATTAGAAGATCAACCCAGGAAGTAAAATAGGATCACCAAGATGTTATTAGCAGCTCCCAGGAAGCTACTTGCAGCCAACATATTCTTAGAGATCTCCCATCTTCTCCCTCTTGGTAGCCCAAACGTTAGCACCAAGCAAACGGCCCAGAAGAGACCTAAGGCCTTTAGAGGATGATACTCTGGATGTGTCTCATAGAATCCCAAGCCCAACCCTATCGTCGTCGTTAAGAAGTCGGTCACCACTCCAAAAAAAGAGATGATGAACGACGAGGCCTTCATCTCACGTTTCTCCGATGATCTTCTCCAACCGGTCACAGAGAGCTTCCAGCTTCTCCTCTATCTCGGAAAGTGTCTTTTCATGTTCTGTAAGCGTTGATATAACGAAGTCCAAGACGTCGTATCTCGATGTTTTCTCTCTGCTCATTCGTTGTCACCAAAGCATCAGCAACTTCAAATCATGCAGATGATTCAGGAATTTTCTTCCCCTGTCAGTCGTTCTCCAGATCCGATTCCTTTCTGTCACCATGCCACGCTCTAGAAGAAACTTCAGGTATTCCGACATCAACTTGAAGTTGCTGTTCGCACCATAGACGATCCTCGTCTTGTTCACGCCTTTCCTGCAGATGCTCAAGATCTCTCCCAGTATTTCCAACCTGCCTCTTCTCCTGTCCATTCTCAAACACTCCTTTATGCATTTTTCATTCGTTCATTATCCCTAATTTATGCATTTAACCCCTATTGATTTTATGAAGCGCAAAAACAGACTGAGAATACAGATCAGGGATACAGATTTTGGGCTTGGAACTTAGGAAATGTCTGCAACGTATCAAATGTGTCGAATGTATCGTTTGTGCACAATGTTCTAGTTAGGCTCGAAAAGCCAGCTCAAGGGCGGGAGCCGGATCAAACCTCTAGTCTCCATGTGACTCCCTTCTTGTGATGTCGGCTCCGAGCGTAGACATGATATTCTCCGCACTCATCAACCGTTTCCGAGACTTCATATACCTCAGTAAAAAGAGGGATAAGCTTCTTGTGGCCGATCGTGATTCTCTGGCTTAGAAACCTCCAGGAGCAATCGGACAACGCCTGGGAGATCCTTGACCTCCTGATCCCATCCTTCCTTGAGTTTTCGATCACCGATTCTCCGCAACACCGTCTTCAGACATTCAACGAGGTCATAGTAGCCTCCGAAGCCATGTTTGCTGAGGAGATCGTTTAGCTTATTCCAATCGTCCTTACTCAGTCTCATCGGTGTCACCAGGGTCCTTGTCTGTCAGCACTATGCTAGCGAAGAAATCGCGTAGCGCCTGCCTGCTGTACTCGCTCGCCTTCAATCCCCAGCCCATATCAACCCTGGATTTTGCTTCGACTTTCTTGTAATCTTTCGCTTCAATGTTGAATCCGAAACTTCTCTCTTCAGCAATAGAACCTTCGGAAGGGATCCTGATGGTGTAAGCTAGGTTCATCCGTGTATAGCCGTCGGGCGGATCATAGTCAATCCGTATCTCCTCTTCGCCTCGCATACCTCGCACCGAGATTTTACGGATCTCCGTGAGCTGCTGAACCTTCCTAACCAACCAAGGTTTTACCTTCTCGTGTAGTTCCTCTGGGGTTTCAGGCAGCCTTATGTATCCTGGGTTCTCTCTGGCCTCTCTGAAGGTTTCTCTAAGTTGCTCCGCTCTCCGTTTTTCAGAGGCAGATTTTTGCGTTTCCTTCTCAGCTTCGGCTTCCTTTCTCGTCTTCATGTAGTCCCATGTCTCATAGCAGCGTCCTCTATGGCATTTGAACATCTTTTCGTTTCCATAAGCAAAGTCCTCTGCAGGTTGTCCACAGGCAGGGCAGTTAGGTCTTTCTGCTTTGGCAAGGGCGTTCTGGAATCGCTTCTGCTCAGCAATCTCCTCTTTCTCCATTTTCACCAGCCTCTCAGTCTCTCTAACGCTTGTATCCCTGTCGACAACGTGACGCGCAATTTCAAGCTGACTCTCTACTGGCAGACTCGATATCGCCTCGAGATGTGAAGGTGTTAATGTGCCATGTGGCACAAGATCGCCTTCGTCTGGCTTCTCTGGCTCAGATTCCCAGAATACCCGAGATGATTCCTCTTCCTCAAGTTCCTGCTTTTTCGCCTCCCAATCAGCACGTCGTTCCTCGTATCTCTCGAGCTGGGCCTTTCTGTAAGTCTTCTCGGGCTCTGTGAAGAGGTCTACAACCTTCTCGTCTAGGCCTAGCAACCGAAGCCGCTTCGATACGTATGATCGCTCAACATTATAGGCTAACGCAATCCTATCGTGAGTTAGGCCCCGGTCGACCTCGGATTTGAATAGTGCTGCCTCCTTCAACGGGTCAATGTTTCCGCGCTCCCGGTTCCTGCGGTAGCTCATAACTTTGCCGAGGTCCTCACCTAGCATGTGGATGTCGCAGGGGATCGTTTCCCAGCCTAGCTCCTTGGCGGCTCTCCACCGGTGTTCACCGTCGATGATGACGTAGGTTCCTAGCTCAGCGTTTGGATCGTTATAGAATGTGCCCCTAGGCGATACGCTTATAGGCGATATCGCCACAGCATGCTTCGGCCCTGTCATCTTCATGTCCTGCAGTAAGACATCGTATTCCTCTTTGGACATGACATTAGGGTTGAACCTGTTCGCTTCTATCTTTGAAACCGATATCTCCTTTCTTTCCATTATATCACCTCCTATCCAATCAAATCCAGTTCACTCGCCACCCAAGTTCGTTGACTCTTTGAACCTTGCCAGATACAACGTACAGTAAACTCGTTCACATCATTCCATAGATCGTCATGCGCGGGACATGGATCATTGAGGTGTGGACATCCGCGACAAACTGACCGTTTCGGCAAACGCCACTCTGGAAATTCTTTCGGCTCTCTCATCTTCATGCCCTCCATTATTTCACCTCCAACATCTTCACCAAGTATAGCCATCCCTCCAGGGGCAGGTTTCCCTTGTTGAGAGTTTTGATCTCTTCAACCCATTCCATGACGTTCTTGAAGCCGCTCTTTCTCCAGTAAGGCTCTAAGAACCAGCATAGATGACTTAAGGTGAGTTGCTGGCGATATCGTGCTTCATCTCGGTCCTCAAAGTGAGCGATCTCTGCGATGAACACATCTGCTAGTTTCGGCTTTCCATAGCCTTCATTAACCCAGCCTTCACCTGCGATCTTGCGCTGCCGGGTCCTGAATGAATAGACTAGGCCATGCTGCAGGAGATAGTTTCTAGCCTTCTCGCTTTTGAACATCATTACTCCTTTCATTCTTCATCCTTCCACAACTGAAGCATCTCTTTGGATCAGAGTAATTGAGCGCTCCACATTTGCAGATCCAAACACTCTTCTCATGGCTCGTCATAGACCAGTCCTCCCATTGGAAGGCAGCGTCGACCTCTCAATTCCTCTTAGATCTCTCGATATGCATGTATGTCGTCCGCCTATTTTCCACAAAGGCTTAACTCGCTCGACAGCTTTCAAGTTGCCTCCACAATCACATCGTTCTCTGCTAGCTAGCTAGCTAGACATATCTTTTTCCCATTTTTCCGTTAAACATTCTCGACGACCTCCTTCGCATCCACATTTTCCACATCCACGATGATGTCGAAGCTGAACTCTTTCACTCCGGTAATCTGAGGGTCAACTTGGAGGGTCCATATAGTCAGCGTGGTCTCTTTGGGAGAAAGCACGTCTTTCTCAATTGCTGCTGTAAAGGTGAGATACTGCTCGGCCTCTGGAGGATTCCAGTTGCCAGTCGTTATGTTCACTTTGAGGATCACGGGGTTTCCTTCGTTCTTCAGGTAGAGAGTGTTGGTCTTTGAGTCTCCCGGGTATAGCGTTCCCCAGGAAATTTGCTGGACCTCTTCTCCTCCGTCTTCATCCCAGTAGACGTGAAGATCTTCGTGGACTGTGTCTCCGCTTGCGCCTCCGCTTCTCGTAACGATGTTCCCTGTAGACGGAATACCAAACGTGAGACTTCGCCCAGTCTTCGAAGAATAGACAGCGATAACGATCAGTATGAGTAACACCGTCACTATCAGCAGGCTATCATCATCCTCAGCCATTACTTCAGACCTACTGCGCCGGGAATAGGTAGAGATACATCTTTTGCCTTTCCTCCGAATCGAACGAGAATGATGGCGGCTATCCATGTGGCAGCCCAAGTTATCATGAGGATAACGATAGTTTCAGGTAGATCCGGTTTCCTGCCGAGGAGCAACACCATGCCGCCAGTCATCAGAACGGCTACGATAACTATGTTGAGAAGCGCCTGGATGATTCCTTTCACCGAGCTCATAATAGACCTCCTACTAAGTTTTTCATGTAATCTCCGACTGGAGTGAATATGAGCAGAAAGAGGACAACGGCGAAGATCAGGAGGATCGGTATGCTCCTCTCCTTCTTCTGGCCAGTAGGCTGGAAAGACTCTTCTAATCCACGCAGGATCGAGCCGTAATTGGGACTTGAAGCTGGCTTCTTGGTTTCTCGCCTTTTTCCAAGTGCAAATAGTGCAGCGATCAAGATCGAGAAGATGATAATTTCAGGTCCATGCCTCTGAATGAACGGTCTGACTTCCTGAGCATCTACTTTGAACTCTCCTTCCTCTGTGAAGGTGTCTTGGAAGTCCTGTGCGAAAGAAGGCCCTGAGATCCCTCCGATGCCAGAAGGAGCTGAGGGTCCATCCTCGTTGGAAGGCTCCTCATCAGGTGGCGTATATGGAGGCGTACTTCCCTCTGGTTCTTCTTCCAGAACATCAAAAAAGATGAAGTGCTCTTCAGTATCGCTGTCACTTAGGCCCGAGCTATCATAAACGGTTCCTGAGATGTCTTTCCAGCCTTCAAGATAGTCCTTACTCATTTTGAGTCTGTAGCGAAGCTGGTAAGCCGTTGATGACATCGTGATTCGTGAGCAGCTTTCAACCAGCAAAGTGCAGATTCCATAAGTGTCCTGATACTCGGTGAACGTGTTAGCTGAGGCGTCCCAGAGCAATATGACTCCGCGGCCCATTTCCAACGTGGAGTTCTCAAAGTCATCGACTCCCTCGTCGTCTTCGATTACCACGTTAATGTAGACGTCTTGATCCTCCAGAACAGTTACCAGAGAAGCCGTGAATTGGCCGATGATAGGAGCAGTGTTAGAGACTGGAGCAGACTCTTCTTCTCCCCAAGCTCCATGGGTAGGTTCAGGACTAACATAGTTACGGACAAATACCCAATCCCAAAACTTGTCGGAGGCACCAGGACTATAGAGGAAAACATACCCGGAGGAAAGCTGATCTTCCGTGCCTTCCCAATCGTCAACGTAGTCAATAGAGCCTTTTGTCACTCCATCCGTCCATTTCACCACACTGTAAATTCTCTTCACGGTCGAATCTAGGTTTAGTGTGCCAGTAGCTATCTCGGTGTAAACTGTGTTGATGTACCGTCTTGAACCAAACGTCCATGCGTAATAGTTAGATTGAACTGCATGAAAATGTCCTGAACCGGCTAACTCATAGTTATAATCTGATGTGGCGTCGGTCACAAGGTGTGCATGATGATAATTGGCCGTAGACGCCATTCTAACCATGAATCCGTATCCTTTAGGCTCAGTGAAGGTGCTTGTGGATCTGATTCGATGGCGAGTGCCACTTAGCTTAATCTCGCTATTGCTGACGACTGGAGTTCCTTGCAGCGTGTCCCACTTAGACGAGTTCAGAGTTGAGCCGTAGAAGTGATCTGCGAATATGAAGGTTGCATCCATTTCAGATTGATCGTCTTCCCAAGGATATGTGGCCTCACTGTTTCCGTAGTAGACGTGGACTGTTGCGTTGCCCGGGCTTTCAGGTATGCTAGGATCTTCAAACCAAAAAGCAGCATAAGCATCCTCGGGCTCGGGCGTCATAGCGTCTCCGTAAGCGTAAACGTCGCTCGGAGTAGCTTCGCCAACAGTCCAAACAATCTGCAAATCATCAACGTGGTTATTCACGAGCTTAGGAAAACTGGAAAGCGCGCCTTCAGCCTCATAAGCAATAGTTTTCTCTTTAGTCCAAGTTTCACCGTTATCTATGCTCTTCCAAAACTCAAGATTTCCATATCTGCTTTCTGGAATTATTCCACCCACAATAAGATAGGCCCTCACGTCGGTTGAGCTCACATAATCAAGAGTAGCCACCGTGTGGGGATGTGTCGTAGTAGTGATGTTATAGATGTCCCAGCTACTCGTTCCAGAATTCCACTTGGCAAAGCAGAATTGACACTCATCCGCAGCCTTAGAATGCAAAAACGCAATGTAAGGCTCGTTAGAACTATCCAGCCTTACGTCCCATGCATGTCCTGATATATACCCGTAGCCGTTAGATTGTATAGCAGGATCGCCTGTGCTGTCATAAACCAAGCAGTGCGCATCTGCTTCGGTCTTATTGACGGTAGCCCCTAGATCCACTCCATCTTTCCCTTTCCAAGATGAGCCGCCATCGGTTGAGTAAACATGATAAGCGTTCTCTCTCGTGCTTGTTGCTGATTTAATGCCAGTCCAAGTGATGTGTAAACTATCATCTGAGCCGATTACGATATTGCCACGATAAACACCATAGTCAGGACTGAAGTCTATGATTGTAGCCGCACCGCCCCACGTTGATCCATTATCTGTGGATATACGAAGTGCTTCGACTGGTGATATCCTATAGAAGATAAAGATGGCGCCAGTACTGTTCATTCTTAAACATGGATAAGTAGCCTCGTTGGTAACGTCAGCCTGAACGGTCCACGCACTAATATCCTCAACACTATTGGATTTAGCGTGCTTCAGCGTTGAACTGTGACAGCCATAGAAGACGTGAAGGTACCCGTTCTGGTCAATCAGTAAAGCAGGAGCGCCATGAACATCGTTGATGGGGCTTTCTGCGATCTGAACTATACTTGAAAAGGTGCCTGCTACGTGGTCGTAATAAAGAATGTTGGGATCGTAGCCCCGATCTTCATAAACAACGTAAGTGCGATCGTGCGTTCCGACGTACCGAATAGCTTGCGGGCCTAGCATATTTGGGTATGTTGCGATGTCGCCTATGCCGTCACCGTCCACAATCTTCTCGCCAAAAATCCCTCTATTGCTTTGCTCCATCCAATAATCTAAAGGCGATACTCCCGCGAATCGAATATCTCCAAAATCATCTCTGGCTTTTCCATCTAAATAAACTGCATTACCGCTATCAGTCCCGCTTCCGCCATAAGCGACGATTCTAACTTGATAATTTGTTTGCGCCCCTGCCGATGAACCAGTTATGTTGTGGAGTTTCCGATAGAGCCAAGTTGAGTTCCACCAAGGATCGAATGTGGCAGTGTCAAGTGTTAAGGCTATTCTCCCAGTGGAACCCCAGCCGTCTTCTCTGGAAACCATGGGCGGAGTGAAGCTTACTCTGAACCACTTAGTACCGTTGTAGGTTCCCTCTTCAGGTTCAGATCCTAGAGGTGGAAGGTGGATCGTTCCCATTTGTCCCTTGTACACGTCGGCCGTCCTCTTCCAGAACTGAGACTTGGCCTCTTCCCAGGCGAACCTCCAACGCGGTTCCTCCAGGTAACTGACAATTCCTGTCTGGTTCCAGTAGAAAGTGACGTTCCAGAGTCCAGCTTCCTCTGAGTACCAGTAACCGACGACGATGTTACGATCTTCGAAGCTGACGTTAGCGAAGTTAGGCCCGCCCACGTTTCCTACGTAGTCACAGAGACCTGCATCTGCATCATAGGGATACCTAGGCGGGATCTCAGTCAGTGGCTCTATATCAGTGACGTTGAGGAACGTCTTCTGGAGAGTTACTTCCCCATACTCTGGCAGGCACTCAAGATAGGTCTGGTTAATGCACTCATAGAATCCGGATATCTGGAGTCCGTCAAGGTCTGTATCTGATAAGATCAGCTCTAGAGGGACAGACCTCGGAGACGGTATGAGGTTCTGTACGCTGATGTTGAAGACGTAAGGCATCTCTCTAACGAGGATCCAAGTGACTCTGAAGCCGTCCTTCTCTTGAACGATCGGAACGCCAAGCTTGGCTGTTTCTGAGCTGGTATCTTGACCTTCAACCGTTTGATAGGGCTGAAAAAAGGAGAGCAGAAGAATGAGAGTCAGCAGCAGAGACTTCTTCATCCAGTTACCTTCTTAACGATAGCTGCTCCTACCGCGGTGCCTATCGGAGTGAAGACGAGGATTATGACGATTGCTACCATCAGGACGAAGAGGCCTGTGGCTAACTTGTTCAGAGGATCAGCCCAGAACGCCTCGAGAGCATCCGTGATGTGGCTGATGTCGAACCATGGAGCAGCCGGAGGGCTAACGGTTGGATCATGCACTTCCAGCTCAACGGTTTCTCCTTTCTCCAGCTTGACGGTCCACTCTCCGACGACGAACACGTGGACTAGAAACTTGATCTTCACGCTTGGATACTGCCAGCTCCAGCCTGTAAGATGAAGAGGGTCGTTCCACCAGCTATTCGGCTTAAACTCCAGCAGACTTAGCCTGATCCAATACTCGTCTCTGAACACTGCTGGATCCAAGAGTTGATTCTCGTAGCTGAGGACCTTGTTCTGCAGATTGATTTCTTGGGCTCCTCGAGAGTAGAAGATGCCTAGCGTTTCTCCTTCACTCTTCGGGATGAGATCCTCATACTTAGCGATCGCCTCGTCTTTGACTTCCTTCTCTTTATCATCCGTGAAGCTGTACCATTCGACGTCTAAGACTTGGACTAGCGCTGGTGAAAAGTAGACCTGATCTGGGTTGTCCTCGAAGTAAACGAAGGCCTGAGGCACAAGCCTTATCCAGACTTGAGCATCCCGGTAAGTCCTAAGATCATCTGGATAGGCCTCTGTTCCAGGGCCGCTTAGCCAGAGGTTCATAGCCCATTCGCAGCGATACCGCAGAATCTGGAACTCCTTGTATTCCTCGATGATCCTGAACCAGCTGTGCGTCGCGTTCTTTCCTTCCTCGGTTTCTTCTCCAACCTTAACTCTCCAGATCCATCGTTTCGGATCAACGGTTTCATCGACCACTATGGGACTCATGGAGGCTGCCAGGTTAGGCAGGAGATCGCTTGAATGGTCCGGGTCCAAGTTGATATGATCAAAGAACTCGACCGCGCTGGCCCTCTTGTCAGGCCACTCCAGATAGTTTTTGTTGGGTCCATCATGGTCGCTGTCATACCAGTAGCCCTTGAGGTAGACGCTGTTAAACTCGGCTTGAAGTCCCTGGTAGCCGGTGATGAAGCCGACTGTTCCCATCTTGACGACGCTGCCGACGAGGAAGGTTCCCAGCAGCAGAGAAGCGATCATTAGTACTCCGACGATTGCTCCAACATTCTTGTTCATCTTATCGACTCACCTGCATAGGCCATAAAATTGATTATTCCATGAGCTGACTGCGTGATGTGGAGCTGTCTCAAACCTATCTCGTAGACGAATCCGATCATGAATCCGGCTCCTATCACGATGATGACGGCTGCCGGATCTAATCCATAGACGGCTCCATGGAAGGTTCCGAAAATAACGTTGCTTACACCAACCGAGATGAAGAGGTTGCGTGTGAAGGCCATCAGCCAAGTTTGCAGGAAACCTCGGAAAAGGACCTCTTCAAACTGTCCGATCATTACGGAGAAGAGGCTTCTTGGCATGGGTGCAGTTTCAAAAGTCATGTACTTCAAGGTGACGACGTTGATGATCAAAACTCCGAAGCATGATACTCCGATGAGGAAAATAGTCTGTGTGATCTCGGTTTTGGTTATCTCCCGGTCCCAGCCTATCCCCACGGTCAAGGCGGTCATGACAATTCCGATCACGCCCATCATGGCTGCTCCGAGACATTTCACAGCCAGAGTCACGTTCTCATCTACATAGGTCCATCCAAGGAGCATGATGAGAACTCCGATCGCGAGCCACAGAATTGTAAGGACGTTATATGTGACCTTATACTGTTTCTTCCGATAGTATGGTTCCATCTCTCGAACCTTATGCTTTCATTATCCCTTCTTTACGGATAAAAAAATATGGGAGCTCGAGGATCACCGTCTCATGGCGATGCCAACAGCGATGAAAACGAGGCCCAAGAAGGCAGACGCTAGACCCATCATTTCCGCTTTCGATAGCGTCGGAAGTCCCGGTGGAGCCGTTTCTTCGCCCCACGAAGTCACCAGGTTCATCTTTCTTATGATGTTGTTCTGCGTTCCCCACCTGAAGAATCCGTGAAGCTCGTATGTTCCAACCTCGGGCAGAGTATAGCTGGTTCTCCAAGTTGGATTCGAGCCTGTTAGTTCCACGTCGCCGCCGATTGCTTCTCCAGCTTTTGCCACTGTCACGTAAACTCGGTTGATGAGATCTCCGCCTTTCGTGGCCGTGAAGACTAACTCCAGTTTGCCATCTAGAACGATGAGCTGAGCAGTCTCGCTCGCCACTTCTCCGTTGATCTTGAAGATGCCGTCAGGCTCAACATCAGACGTCTTAGCATAGGTCGTCGTTGTCTTTGTGCCGATCGTCACTCCGTTACTATCTTTGATGACCACTCTCCAGCCGAGGATGTATTGAACGCCATCTCCAGCAGGAACAGTCCAAGGCTTATCCCAGATTGCGATCGCGCAAAAGTGAGAATCGACTTTGACTCCTCCCTGAGTTCCAGTTCGCAGTCCGAAATCGATGAAGTAGTCTTTTCCTCCTCCAACTATGGTAACGGAGACATCCCAATAACTCGGAGCAGGAAGCTCAACGTATGCAGTTGCATCATAGTAGACGAGTTTGATCGACAGCGTAATGGTGTTGCCAGCCGTTATCATCGTTGGCTGTGCGGATGCTCCTCCCGGATAGAGAGAATACCAGAAGAACTGCGGATAGATCACGGTTGCCATCTGCCTGTAGCCTGCTAGGGCCACGCCTCCTCCGATCACCAGAAAAACTCCCAAGAGTATCAGTGCAGAGCTTCCACGTTTTTTTGCCATAGTGAAACCCTCAGATGTTTACGAGGTCAGTTCTCTTCTTTACGACTCGAAGCAGGATGTAGAATACGATCATCAGCACGATGAAGCCGAGGTTGACTGCGATGTGAATCTTCTCTAACACTCCAACGAAATAGGCTATCACAGTGTAGACGAGCATGGCGCCCATGAAGACTAAGACGATCACGGTGAAGCTGATGAGTTGTTTCTTATGCTCAGCCTTCACAGTCCTCACTAGGGAAAAGTCTAAGGAGACGCTGCATCTCTGCATGGCTATCTCCTCAGCCTTAGGCACACAAATCTATGTCATCAGTGAGAGTCGTCACCGCACCAGCAGCACTTAGAATGTCGATGTAGATATCGAAGTTTACGACGTCGTCGGTTTCCATGGTGCATCGGACTGTGAGCTCGACGTAAAGGCTGTCGCCTGCGTTGGTTTGACGGTAAACGAGTACGCCGTTGTGAACCTCCAAGTAGTCATCGGTCCTAACGTACCAGGCTTCATAGTTGCCGTTGTCTTCGTCGATGGGAGCAGCCCACGTTGTCCTTCCAGCTACGGTCCATCCGCCTGTAAGTCGAAGGTTCTCCATTCTCACATCGTCGCCTCCTCGAGTGCTGTTCGTAGCGAAGTAAAGCCTTGCGATGGCAAATCCATCTTGAGCAGTGAGGCCGCTGAACTTCCAAGTGACGATTGTAACGTTTTCGCTTGTGCCGATACCAACGATGGTGCTGGGGTCGTCGTCAGTTATGCCAGTTACGTCCTCGTCTAGTAGCGGCAGGCTGAGGCTGACTGTTGGAGTGAGGCCTTGACCTCTCTCGCCTACGTCTGCTATGTCGAGCTTGACAACGAACTCGTCTTTGCCGTCCTGATCATAGTCTTCCCAGTAAGAGTCGACGACTCTCTCGTTTGCCTTGCTGGCTAAGAACTCGGATTCCATCAGGAAGTAGTCGTCGCCGCTATAGATCTCCATCCAAACGATGCCTCCATCCGACTTCAAGACCTCGGTCGTCGTTCCAGACGCCGTTATCGCTGTTCCAGTAGTTCCCTTCGCAGGAACCTCATGATACAAGATGGACTTCTGATTGGTCGGGGTCACCGCGGCGCCAGTGAAATAATCTCCCAGAATCAGCTTGAACTGGCAGGTGCCAAAGTAACCTTCGTACTCGCCTTCCTCCGTTTCCGTAACATCTTCGATCTGTTCGATGACTTCAGCTGGAACGAAGATCCTAGCAATGTCGATCGCTCCCGTCTTGATCGCTACGCCCAAAGGCGTGAAGATCAGCAGAAGAATGAGAATGATGATCCCAAGCTGCTTTGTGGTGATGTCAATCTTTACCAAAGCCATTTTCCTCCTTTTTTGAGTTTATACGCGGAATATGCATTTATAATGCAAAAGTTTTAAGGTTTGCTACATAACATTATATAATGTTCAGGGAAGGAGAAGCGAGCTTGGGAGAAAAAGAAGACTCTGACAGGAAACTGCTATCGGTTGAAGAGAAAAACCTGAAAACGGTTGCCAGGTATTCTATGGATTTAACGGTGAACAAGAAAGCCCTCAAAGAAGCCCATAGAATCGAACAGGATCAAATCTCCAGAGGCAGGCTCGCGAGCTTCAAAGAATGGTGTGAAAAGAAGTGGAGAGTCGCCATTTACAAGACTGAGACCGGCATAACAATCGAACTGTCCCACGTGGAGGAATGATGATGGGAAGAATCTCAGACTTCTTCGGCAGACTCTTTGAAGCTCAAGGATTAAAGTCTCAGATCCAAACCCAGCTATTAGTCAGCATCACGCCCTTCATGAGTTCTTACACGATCTTCTTCTACTTCTGGGTTTTCATGGACTGGGACCTGCTGAATGCTCTAGTTCCAAGCAGCATCATCTTCAGCGTTGGAACAGTTCTCTACGTTCTCTATTCCCAGTCGGTCAGAGAGGAAGGCGTGAGCTTAGGCGATGGCCCGATCAACATGACTCTCAGATGGAGTGACAGCGTTATCACGGAAGAGAGCAACGTCATCCTTCGGCATACAAGCCTGCTGGAAGCTCCGGCCAAGAATGGAGAAGGCAAAGAGGTGCAGCAGAAGAAAGACAAGATGGAGGAGCTCAAGAAACGTCTCAAGACACGAGACACTAAGATCATTAAGCCTCGGGAGAACGATAGAGTCTTCAAGATCACCGTTAAGCCAACTAGGAGTTTCGGCCTCGGCAGGTTCCTCTTCTACATCGGTTTGATCCTGGGCCTGTGGTGCCTCTACGTTTTTGCTTTCGATTACTTCATCTGGCAGAGAGAGGTCAAAGCCATACTGGAAGAGGGAAGGATTGGAGAGCAAATGTACCTATCTTGGATTCTGGATTTCATTGGGTATGACTGGAATCCCCAGCTGATCCAATACATCGTCTTCTCTATCTTCCTGATGTTCTCCGGGAGAATGACTTCTTGGATAGCGAGAAAGCCGACTTTGACGACTGAAGAGATCAATGAGCCCGAGAGAAGAAGCAGGATCACGGCCACGGTGAAGAATAATCCTGGGAGTGCGAAGGAGGTCGATGAGGAGATCCTCTGGGGAAAATACATGAGCCTCACGGAGTTTCACAGACCGATGGCCTCTCCTATCTACGGAGAAGAGAATCCTTACAAGCTCGGGGCTTTCATTCACGATTTTCCATTCGACAAAACCTTCAGAAGAGTTCCAGGTCAACTGGTGAGTTTTAAGGGGCAGGTCTTTGAAACGGCTGCTATCAAAGTCGACGCTTCATACTGCTACTGGGACGAAGAGTTAGAGCCGTGTCCAATATTCAGGATAACGAGCTCTCCAGAACTTACGAGGCAGATGCAGAAAGGCTTGAAGGTCATAACCGAGACCGGTGAGCCGGACATCGAAAAGGTCACCAAGTTGAGGAGCGCGCATCAAGCTATCAAATATGCGATCAGACTCCGAAACTTGATGAGCGTTCACAGAGCCACGGTCGACGGAATAATGGATGCCGGAGCAGAAGTTGCAGCCTTAGCTGATAGAGCCCTGGACAACAGAGCCGAGATCAGAAGAGTGGGCCGTCCGTTGGGATTGACTAACCGAAGAATTCTCACATGGCTGATCCTTGGACTTATCGTTGGGATGATCTTCGCCTGGATCATGGGGTGGATCTAAATGGCTGCTAGATTGAGAAATTGGTTTCTTAGAAAGTTCGACATCGCAGAGACAAGCGAGAAAGCCGGCATCAGCTGGCTTGCAGTAGCAGGGCTCCTGGGAGATCGTATGGCGGCCATGGATAACCTCAACACCGAAGAAGAGTTCCTAGACTGGAGCGTCAGTTTCTTCAGGGCTGCTTTACCTTGGTTCCGAGGGAAGAACGATGCGCGCATGATGAAGAAGGTTATCTCCTGGCTTGACACTCATGAGATCTACGAGACCAAGATAAAGCCGTACCACGAAGAGAAGAGGGAGATCCCTCAGATAGTTCCGGACGTTTCCAAGTTTCCAACAAGAGAAATGCCGTTTCCCGGAATCAACCCGGGTGAAGGCGATGGAGATGAGCAGGCCAACCAAGATGTTTACCATCTCTATTATACGCCTGACTTTAGGTACCTGCAGATTGGAAGAAGCGACGACCGCTGGAAAAAGTTTCTCATCGAAGATGCTAAGGTCCTCCTGACCGAATCGTTTGCAGACAAGGATTTAGCAAAGTCCGCTACCTTCGTAGTTTCCAAGTCAGAGATCCCCGGAGAAGCAAAATCACATCCTGGCGATTCAGGGATGGACATGGTTGGAGAACGGATACAAGAATTAGAGAGCGAGCTGGAAAAACTCAAGAGGCAGAAAGCTCGTGGCTAAATACCGACTGGACAACATAGTCGACTACGTCTGGACAGCGATCAACAGAAACTACATGATCGGCATCCTCATAACAAGTCAAGCAGAAGCCAGAATCAAAGGAGAAGGCTGGAGCTTCGGAGCAGGCAAGTCCACGTTCGCCCTCGAGTTCGCTAAGAGATACGTCTTCGGAGGAGACTGGGAGATGACCAAGGCACATCTCATAAGCTTCGTTGATGAACTGGAGCCTTTCCTCGGTCCTCCGAGAAAGCCAGGCATCATTATAGATGATATGCAGATCGACTTCGGCAAGCATAAGAGCCACGACAAGACCCTGCAGGAACTCGCATACTTCATGACCGTGACGAGACCAGATATGTCTGTGATCATCGGAACAGCGAGCCATAGAAACATGCTGCAGAAAGACTTCCGCGAAGAGCTCTTCCACTTTGAGATCATCATACCCAAGAGAGGAATGTACGAGATCCAGCAGCTTAAACGATGGATTCCCTTCAGGGATCCCTTGAGACAAAGAGAGAGACTTGAACCTTTCGGCTATGGTCCCTTCCTGGCGCTGCGTCCAGAAGAGCAGGCTTGGTATGATGAATGGAGGGCAGCCAGAAACGAGCGGGCTAAAGCAAGACTTAAGATCTTCCAGAAAGACGGTAACAAAGGGGATGCTCCAGGCTGGATTGAATTTCAGGAATTCTATCGGAACCGGCTTGGCTTAAGGGGAGACGACCACAAACTTCATCAGCTCTACAAGTATGTTAAGAGTGGAGATGTGCCGACGGTTCTGGCATAGTCTCGACACCACCACATTTCCATGGGCTTCTAGGCTAACTAGTAGAGTAATAAGGAGTCCAGAAATCAGTTTTTCCGCTGGGCAATATCCTGAATGTCCTAAAATAGTCTTTAGGGACATCAGTTTTAAATACAACATCGACAGATAAGGATTTTTTAAGGATAAAAAATGCAAATCGAGGTGTCAAAGTGAAAGACGAGTTAAGTCCCAGAGACGAATGGGCCGTCAAATGGCTGGCGAGAGAATCCGGAGTGCCAGAGGAAGAGATGAGGAAAAGGATCATGTCTCTTCCAGTCGACAAGCAGGACGTGACGGAGTGAGCGAAAGGCCGCGCCTGTCTCCGAGCGAGGTCAAGAGAAGCGTTCTACTTGCAGCCGGCTTCACCGAAGCCGAAATAGACGAGATCGATCTCCCAAACCTCACTGGCGAGACCATGGTGCACTTGATCAAGACCAAGATCGCTGCACCCATAGTTCAGATGTGCTATGACGAGATTACCGTCTCCCTGATTTTCAGGGCAGGAGGCCATTCCATCAAGCTCGTGAACAGAATAGTCGAAGAACTCACATCGACTCTAGAAACATACGAGGGAGTCCAAGTGGATCACGTAGGACTTGGGATAAAAGACGAGCCCGGAAGGTGAAGGAGCTCAGATGAGAACGATCTTCAAAGCAAAGATCGCTGTGGCCCTTCTAGGGTTATGCTACGGCTCTCTACTCGTAACCTTCTTCATTGGGCTTCGTGCAGGAGTCGTACCGCTCTTGCTTATGGGTCTCGAGGCGCTGCTCCTAGTGATGGGAGCGGGATACCTCTGCTACCTCGTTCGTTCGAGCCGAAACGCTAAGGAGGTGATCAGGTGAGGAAACTGATTCTTAAAGCCAAGAAGGGAAAAACCTTGCTCGACAACATCCATGAGCTCGGCAGGCTCTACTGGCAACTCGTATCAGAAGGAGACAAGGGATCTCAGGCGCAGTATCGAGTCGTCTATTTCTCGCAGAACTGCGAGGTCCACTTTGAGGGAGAGCTGACAGAAGCCGAAGCCAACAAGATCAAAGGAGACGGAAACAAGGCCTCCATCATAACCTTCGACGAGTTCAACAGCGAGATCGTCATAGAGGAGTAGATAGAATGGACTCTGAAACAAGACAAGCTCTCAACAAAATGGCTGAAAGGTACAACGATCTCTGTGATGTGATAGAAGATCTGCACGGCCAAATAGAATATCTGAAGAACAAGAAGGTCTGCGAAGATGCCCCTCACGGTTAATGAAAGAGTCGAGAGATTACGGGCTGTTCGACAAAGCCTTGAGAAAGGCGAGATCTCCAGCAGCAACCCTCAAGGATTAGCCTGGTTATGCGAGATGATGATGGAAGTGATAGGAGGCTTAGTCGAGGAAGCGCCCAACCTCAAGGTTGAGGTCAGAATGATCCGGCTGTATTCCGAGTATGAGAATCTACGGCAGGTTTTTGAAAAGCTCCCGAGGACCCAGGCATGAAAGAAGAGATGATGACCAACGAAGAAATGGCTAAGACCTTTGAGAGAGAAGCCCAGACCTTTGAAAAGCTTGGAACTATAATCGAGAAGAAAGCCAAGACCCTCCAAGATCGATCTCAAGTAGCCGTCTGTAAAGGATTAGCCGAAGTCTGCAGAGGGCTCGCTGAAATAGTTCGAGCGGAGAGGAAGCGATGATCATCACTCTGAAGGATTGTCTGGCATGTGCTTTCTTCTACTACTGTCACGACACCAATTTCACGGATAGACCGTGCAAGAAGCCTACTTACTACAAGAAAGAGGAGAGGATGATTCAGCATGAACGAAATCTTGCTTGGCGAGTGTTATCGCTATGCGCTAGATGCCTCAAGCTCGATCTTTGTCCTGAAAGGGAAAGTTTGGCTAGAGGCGACTACTCGATTACAGAGAAATGTCCAAATTATGACGAGGGGAAGCGATGAAGAAGTTTATGGTCTATTTCAAGGGTCAAATGGAACTCGAAGCTACATCTAAACTTAGTGCAAGGCATGGCGCAGAGTATCTGCTTAATCTTCCTCAGATCAAGAAGCTCGAGATCACACAGGTTAGGAGGTTTCAAGATGCCAAGAGTTCCTAGCTACGAACTTCAGGAACTTCAACTCATGAAATGTCCAAAGTGCGGCAGCCTCAAAGTTCACCGGTTCGGAAAGAATCGAATCGAATGCTCGAAATGCGGATGGTGTGAAAAGATAGAGAGCTTTGACTTCGAGTTCTATCTGATCTTCAGAGAAACCTCCATCATGACGCCTGGAGATGAGATCCGATGAGCGAAGAGATCCATTATGTTCTATGGAAGGTGAAGGACGGGAAAAAGTTGCGGATCATTGGCTGCGGTTCTCTATGTGAAGGCGAAACTGTAGTGATGGAAAAGCGCAGAGTCACAAGGATAGTTCAGAAAATTAGCGAAGAACCCGTTGAGGAGGAAACGACGCGTGGCTGAAAAATGCGTGATTTGTCATGTCGAGATAACTGAAGACCAAGAAGAGTTTGCTTTAGACCCAGAGGCCCATCCCGGAATTCAAGGACCTGTTCACCAAGAGTGCTACTATGCAGAAGTCGAGAAGCATCCTGACACTCCATGGGAAGATCCCATCAGCGGAGAAGTCGATTACGAGGCTATGGAGGAAGATCTCGGCGTCGATACTGGACGCGGCTGGGAAGAGGAGGATCGGTATTGAAAGTTCTGGACCGAGAAGGTTTGGAAAAGAAGATAACCGAAGCGTTCGCAGGCAAACTGACGGCCATCCCGAAGGTCGTCCGAGATCAGATCACAGAGATATTCAGCACGTTAGACGCAAACGTCGTCTGCGTAGAACCTCCATATCCAAGAGAGTTCCTAGAGTTCTTCCAAGCTATGAGCGAAGAGATGCTCCGCCATGAGCCGGAGAAAGGCTATTCCTGGAAAGATGACGAATACGTCAAGGCCCTCTATGAACGCTACTCGAGTATGCCTCCAGCAAGGATCATGGGGAAGACCGACGAATACCTTCGAGATCTCCTAATAAAAGCCGTCGACCAATACTTTGAGAGTCGAGAACCTCATCAGCTCGTCGACATCGGAAACATCTGTGGAATGATCTGGTGTCGAGACACTATTCTACATCCAACGAGAGTTCTGAAGGATTTGGAGGAGGAGAAATGAGCAAAGAAAATCTGTTCTTTCCTCTCTCGAGAGGAGAGATCGATGAAATCGGTATAGGAAAAACCGTCCTGAAACATTACCATCTTAGAACTCTCGATACGCTATTCGTTCTCGTAGGTTTCACCAAACATCGGAAGGAGAAGTTCGATCAGGTCATAAAGAAGGGTATCTCCGTGACATCGATCGCAATCAAACACTCAGATTTGGAGAAGATCGAGAATGGAGATTCCGTATCGGCCGAGTATGATGAAATCAGGGTTATCATCCTCTCCGATCTTTCCCTGAAGAAACTGCAGAAAGAAGAACTGCAGCAAAAGGCGCGGCTTGGAAGATGAGGCCAACTGGAAGAGAAATCAAAAATGTGGGAAAACACGACATGGCGTTCTGGCAGGCAAAATACTTTCTAGTGCCCAAGATCTGGCTTCCGTTGATCAAGAAAGCAGCGGGGTCTCAGCCCAGCGTAGCACACTATCTCAGAAATCTCATCAGAGACGATCTGAAAGAGCGAGGTCTCTGGCCGCCTAGGTGAGTTGAATGAACGTTCTATCTCAAGACGAAGACGACCCTTGGATGAGGGAAGAGCCTGAGATCTCAGCTGGATCCACACCATCAGAAGAAGAGCAGTTGAACAAACGTTCAAAAAAAAGCAGTGCGCCTGGATACTGTGATCCCGATAACTGTCTATTCACATCGACCTGCAAAATGAAGGAAGACAAACTCAAGCACGTTATGAAACTGGACCTCTCCAGCAAATGCAGGTTCTTTCAGGAGAAGAAGCCCGATGCATAAGCTGCTTAAGGATTATCCGTTGAACGAGTGGATGGATGCCGCCGACGGCTGCGAATTCTGCAAGGCCAAATACCAGGTAAAGATCACATTCGTCGATGAAACTGGAATCTTTGGAGACGTCGTGACTAGGATCACACATGAAGAGGATTGCCCCGAGAGGTATGATCAAGGACCTGATTACAGTCCCGTTCACATTGGAGACTACGATAGCGCTGGATGGACTTACAAAGAGAAACCGATCATTTTCAGGGGTCTTGAGTTCTATCCTCTAGAATCGCATGCAAACATAGGACCCTGCCTCATCTGCGAAAAACTTGTGATAAGAGCTCCTCTGATCCTCTTCATCGGAAGAGGCGGAGAGTTACATTTCTGCTTCGGCTGCGTCGAAGAGAAAGGAATCCTCAAAGAAGCCCTTGAGAACGCCCCGAAGCTGAAGATCTCCGAGAAGGAGGATCTCCGAGAAGGAGGATCTCCGAGAAGGAGACCATGCGATGAGCGAATCTGACAGGAAACTTGCTTGGCGAGTGTTATCACTATGCGCTAGATGTCGGAAGCTCGATGTGTGTTCTGAGAGGGAGAGTTTGGCTAGAGGCGACTATTCGGTTACTGAGAAATGTCCAAACTATGAGGAAAGCTGACGGGTGGGAAGCTGGTTTAACGTGAAGTTGTGGGCTAGAAATTGGGTTACTTTCCATTCGAGAAGATTCGGCTCGCTGAGAGAGGAGACTCCTCTAGTCCTCCTTTCGATAGAGAAGGGGAGCATAGGAGAAAGAGATGTCCCCATAGAGTCTAAACCCGTTCTCAGACACTATATGAGCAATATCTTCGTTTACCTGATGCCTAAGGGCGAGGATCCTAGGGGAGAATCAGTTCACGGCTGGGAACTTAAACTCGGTATGCCTCTCGAGGAAGCTGAGGAATTCTCTAGGGATCTTCTAGCCACGATTGAGCATTGTACGAGGCGGAGAGAGGAACGTCACAGGGAGGCTGAGAAAGTTGAGTGAAGAATTCTGGGAAGAAGACGAAGAATGGGAAGAAGATGAGGATGAAGAACCGACGACACCTGAAAACTGTTCTATGGGCTGGTTTAGTCCAGGCACGGAAGAATGTGAGTTTTGTGCGTCGAATGACTTTTGCAGAAAAGAATTTGAAGAGAGGATAAAGCGTGACGCAAAGAGCTAATACACTCGTCAAGATCGACGCTCATGGACACCTAGGCGATTTCTCTAGGCAATACACCATCACGGCTGGTGAAGAGGAACGGTCGATTAAGCTGATTATGCGGGACTTCATCGGCTACGTCATAAGAGGTCAACGCGCGCGCTACAAGAAGGCCTTGGACGTTCTGGTTGAGCTTCAGAAGATCGAGGAAAAAGAGAGCCAGCAGATCAAGGAGCTGCCGACCGATGTGATCCACGTTGACAAGGAGGATCAGGAATGAGGGGCGATCAAGGGTGTGAGTACCTCGACTTCTGTAGGAGGCACCCTGACGAGTGCATAGCGAGACCAGGGGATTCTAGGCTCCTTGGGATGCCGCCGGTCCGCAAGGACGCCCGGGATCAAGCGCGCGCGCTACGAGGTCGGATCAGAGATGAGGCTGAGAAAGGCGCGACGCCGAAACTCCGGAAGTATCCTGAGGGTTGGGTGCAGGTAAAGCTGCTGTTGCCTAAATCGTGGCTGCCACGTATCGAGAAGGCGAGAGGCGACATGGAACGAAACAAATGGATCCGGGACTTGATTAGGGACGCTCTCCTAGATGCCGGAGTCTGGCCAGGACAGAAGGAGCTGAAACTTGATGCCTCTATGTAGAGAATGTCCAAAGTATGAGCCGGAAAACGAATTGAAAGGATTATGCAGTTGGCTCGGCTGCTACATCATGGGAGATTGTGATGGTACCTGCGAAGGATATCCCAGGAAGAGGAGTCCCAAGAAATGACGAACACGAAGATTCAGAGAAGCGATGTGATCAGCGACGCAGAGTTTCAGGGAATGCTGGATCTAGTCGACATCTTAGATCAGCCGCACATTTTCTTCAGGAAGAGAGATAAGTCGATTCTCTGCTTGTTCAAGGCTTTTGGAAAAAGACGTGGAGAACTGACCACGCTCGAAGTCGCCGACCTTGAGATCAGAGGGTTGAATCTCAGCGTTACCTTTACGTTGCTGAAGAAAAGGAGGAAACAGAGGCTTTCGGTGAGAAGCGAGAAGCAGATGCCCTTAGCGGATCCCTTGACTGCTCCCATAGTCGACTATTGGACCTGGCTTCAAAGCGAACATCCAGACTGCAAATATCTCTTCCCTACGGCTCGCTACAGTGGATTAACAGGGATTCTCAAAATCAAGAATGACAGCCACATGTCAGGCCGGCAGATGCTTCGCAGAGTCAAGAAGTATAACGAGAACGCCTGGTGTCACCTTTTCAGAGAAACAGCGGGAGCAGAAGTAGTCCGATCGGACAACACGATAATGGCAGCCTTCAAGGTTATGCTGCGCCTGGATCTAGAAGATGAAAAAACAGCTCTCAAATATGTTAGACGCTATGCAGTCGACGTGATCCGAAGAGGAGTTTCCGATTCAGATCGAGTTGAAGTAGAAGGGATGCTTAAAGAAACTCCGTTGACCGAGAAGCAGAGAGAAGTCCTTCAGAACGTCCTGAAGAGGCTGTGATCCAATGTTGATCAGGGAAACGGTTTCTTCTGGTTATCTCGGGGCTCTCAAGGACACTTTGGAGGGGAGGACCTTTATGCAAGTCACTAACGTCACTTTTCCGATAGCTGAGGGGAATGTGAACACTGGTCCCGAGTTTCACCGCTACTTCGAAGGATTCAAGTTCCCGGACGGTCGAACAGGCCGATGGTGGATAGAGAACAGAGTTAATGCTCTGCTCCGGCAGGGCGGTGAATATTGGGATCTCATTCGACGCAACGGTCAGTGGACTTATCTCATAGCCGCGCTCAAAGGCATGATCGCAGGGACCATGCCACGATGGAACGCCAACCGCCTTTTGATAACGCTTTTCGATCCGGAGAAGCATCTACACAAGTCCCGAGCTCCCACACCTCCCTGTTTGGTCACTTTAGACTTTAAGCCGGTGAGGGATCAGCTGACTCTGATAGCAACATGGAGGTCGCAATACACAGACACGAAGGGATACGGCAACCTCTACAGCTTGGCTCTTCTACTTCTCCAGGTTTCAGAGATGAGCGGATTCAAACCAGGAGAACTCTACAGCGTGGCTAACAAGCCGATACTGAGGTGGTCACCTCGGAAAGTCGGCAGGTCACTACTCGAAGGAGCCTTGAAATGAACAGCATAATCGTTAGAGTAGTCATTCAAGGTGAAGGATTCGAGAGCCAGTGGGAGTTTCAAGTTGAAACAGACGACGTGGTGAGCAAAGCCTTCGACATCATAGATGAAATCGTTTCTGAGGCTGAAATCCGGTCTATCCAAGATGCGATCCAGAGCAAAGTGAAGGAGAAAGCCAAGAAACTCGGTATCAGAGTGCCGAGGAGGCACTAGAAACGGACGTTGACACGTTTCTGGTTCAAATAGCTAGATGTTGGACTCTAGAAAAGTTGACTTAACCTAAATCGCTCAGAACGGGTACTTGAAATGAAGAGGCTTGTGAACCTCGCGAGGACTGTTCGCTTCGATTCCAGCAGGGAAGACCTTCAAGTCTGCAGCATTCTCTTCAGAGACGAGAAGACAAAGAAAGCCTGCCGCATCTTTCTAGACTGGCTGAGAAATAACGGAGCAGCCGCCACAAGACCTCAAATAAGCCAGTTTGGAAGAGACCTGCAGGCAGGCCGGATCGAAGCTGGCTTCAGATACAACAGAGCCAACTTGTACGACCCTATTCTAAGGCGCATGGTCAATCTAGGGCTAATCGGGATCAGAGGTTCCTTCGACCAGCAGAAGGGAGTGGTCGAGAAATATAGTCCAATCATTCAGCCGATTCCTAAGAATTCGCCATCACGAAAGAACTTCTGGCATATAGCCTGGGCGATCTGCAAGAACTGGAATGACCTATGGACCGCCTAGAAGGAATACAACGTGATCTCGTCCCGCATCTTTAGTGAATTTTTGGAAGGGTTGTTCCTTGAGAAGGATACAACACATAGGTACTTCTCCAAGGAAGGAATCCAGGAGAGATACAGTCCAATAATCCAGCCGATCCCTTCACGTCCTCCCTGGAGAAGAAACTTCTGGCATACAACGTGGCTGATTTGTAAGAAATGGAACGACTTCTGGACAAGGGCGAGTTCTTCCTAGAGAAGATCATGGATGCCGATCAGATTCGATCCGGCTGGGTTGGCGACTTCCATGCGAACCGTATCTCAATCTCTAAGGGTATGCGGATTAGGCTGAAGTAGTCGTGTGGCAACCCCTTGTAGCGTACGTCAATCCTAGCTCTTATGCCTCTGCTCTTTAACCACCTCCTTATGGTTCTTACGTTGAAGTAACGGCAGTGCTTAGAGTGTTGCATATACCTTCTGAACAGCCATCCGCTCCTGTTTATCCTGTGAGGTACAACCAAGGTGATCACGCCCTCAGTAACTCTCAGGATCTCCGTCAGAACTTTGTCGGGGTCGACTCCCTCATGTTCTATGATGTGGCTACAGTTCGCTTCAGTAAATGCCGCGTCTCGGAACGGCAGGTGGTGGGCATCGGCTCTTACAAAGTTTGGGATGACCTTAGGGGTTATCGGGTTACCGGCATGCGGCGTGTCTCCCCTGAACAGATCTACGTTTACGTTACCGGTTGGATAAGCTCCACATCCAACGTCTACCTTCATCTCACATCTATCCCGATCTGTTGGAGCTCTCTCCTAGAGCCTCCACCTGTTTCGCGCGTTTTCGGGACGGATGCCTTCGATTCCGCGATAATGTGGGGTTGCAGGCTTACTTTCTTGTGTCCGATGATCCAACGATACCCAAGACTCTTGAGTTTATTAGTTATGCGCGTCTGTTCCTTACGACGATCGAGATGGACTTCTATGACCAATCTGGGCTTGCATCTTTCGATCGTTTCAAAGGCTCCCTCTAAAATGGGTATCTCGTAACCTTCAGTGTCGATCTTTATCAATCCTATGTTCTTGAGGTGAAAACTATCCAACGTTCTTACCTGAACAACCTCTTGACCCAGATAGTCGGTCCTATGAACCTTTCCTACAAGGCTGTTAATCGGGTCATAAGAATGGAGACAGATTCTGGCAAGCCGATTGCTCTTTCCTAGAGCACATCTATACGTCTTGACGTTGGGGCTCCTCTTGAATCGCCCTTCCAGAATCCTGTAGGGGCCAGGCGAAGGCTCAAAGGCATAGATTGTCCTCTTTCCGTCATTCAGTCGACTGGTCCAATAGCCACGATTAGCGCCTACGTCTGCGAAATCTCTTTCAGTTGTCATGTACGGGACCAGATAAAGCTCCTGTCCCTGAATAGAGATGTCATCATTTCGGAATACTGAGTCCGGTAAAGGAATCCCTCGACGGCCTGCAATACGCATGGCTTGATAGAAGGTGTATCTTAAGCTTAGAGACTGAGAAGCGAGCTCGATGTCTGTCCTTGCTCTCTCTAAGAAGGTCATTAGGACTTCACTTCAGAGCTCGGATTGTACCCCAGACTAGAGCGAGCTTCCGGTAAATTGAGTAGACCTTGACCCTTGAGTTGAAGTTACGTGCAAGTAGAACGTGAGGTATCTGGAAGACTGTACGCAGGAATTGCCACAAGATCTTTCTAGTAGACGTGATCTTAGCCTGATGCTCGACACCCCAAATAACATTGTGCCAGACTCTCATCCACGTCTTCTCATGCCAAGCGTCTACGTTAGGAACTACCAACCACCTGAAGCCTTTCGACAGTATGTGTTGAGTGATCTCGTAGTCCTCGTAAGCCTCTAAGTCATCTCTGGAAGGTCTC
>Ga0224501_10000381_pt1 | contig 37218 bp, 35 predicted proteins | sample SF_Oct11_sed_USG_4_FD_169105 | JGI IMG/M metagenome (GOLD analysis project Ga0224501, IMG submission 169105) | Sediment microbial communities from San Francisco Bay, California, United States - SF_Oct11_sed_USGS_8_1 | ecosystem: Environmental > Aquatic > Marine > Sediment | place: USA... | reverse complement strand
CGCAACATCCCACGAGGTTAAATCCCTAAACTACTTAAACAGCATATTAGGAAAAATTGAAGCCAACATCGCAGGTTTTGACGAAGCCATATGCCTAGACAAAAACGGTTACATAAGCGAGGGAGTCGCCGAAAACCTCTTCATAGTGAAAAACGGAAAGATCATAACTCCGCCAACATCAACAGGCGCCCTAGTTGGAATAACAAGAGCTGTCGCCATGAAATTAGCCGAAAAACTTGGATACACCGCAATTGAAAGCAACATCACGCCAACAGACCTGTTCACGGCAGATGAAGCATTCTTCACAGGCACAGCAGCAGAAATCGTCCCAATAGTAGAAGCTAACAAGCGAACGATAGGCGACGGCAAGCCTGGACCAATAACACGACAGCTAATGCAAGAATTTGAAAAGATTGCCCGAGACCCAAAAGAAGGAATCCCCATTTACCAGTGACGCAAAGCCAGCAGAGTCAAACTTCACCTTTTATTTATTCTCCTCCATGAAACGTTCAACTTCGTTGAGAGCATGCTCAAGCGTTTCAATTGGTGGAAGAAAAACGCCTCTAATGTGTCCTGCACCATAAACAGGGTCGAATCCCGAACCATGCACGAAAAGCACACCAGTTTCTTTCAAAAGCTCCAATACAAATTCCCTGTCCGTTTTCCACTTTGACCCCACTGCATGGATTTTTGGGAAAACGTAAAACGCTGCTTCCGGTTTTGCACAACTTATTCCTTCAATTTCATTCAACCTTTTCCATGCGTAGTCCCTTCTACGTCTAAGCTTTCCAACCAACTCCTTAATGTGGTCTTGTGGACCATTTAGAGCCGCTACCCCAGCTTTCTGAACCGGCGTGTTTGCACACAACCTTATTCTCGCCTCTTTTTCAAGACATTGCTTTAACTCTTGCAGCTGGTTCTCTTGATCATGAAAGTATATGTAGCCGAGTCTCCACCCAGTCATAAGATATGCCTTTGAAAAACCGTTCAACCCGATCACCGGAACGTCCTTAGCCAGATAAGCAGTGCTAACAAACTTTCCCTCATAAATAATCTGGTCGTAAATTTCATCTGATAAAACTGGGATGTCATGCTCGCCTGCAAGGTCTAATATTTGCTTTACAACTTTCTCTTCATAAAGTGCCCCACAAGGATTGTTCGGATTAATAATTACAATTCCACATGTTCTCTCTGAAATTTTGATTCTCAAGTCGTCAATGTTTGGTTGCCAACCATTTTCCTCAACAGTCTCGTATGTAATTGGCTTTCCGCCGAAAAATTTAGCATACGAAATATAAGGCGGATATGTTGGTCCCGGAAGAAGAATCTCATCTCCAGCATCAATAAGTGCAGCCATAATCATCTGGATACCTTCAGAAATCCCCGCGGTGACAATTATATCATCAGCAGAAATATCCACACCATTAACTCTTCGCTCTTTTTCGCTTATGGCTTGCCTAAGCTCCGGCAACCCTTCAGAAGGCGAGTAAGCATTCGCTCCCTCTTCAACAGCCTTCATTAAAGCCTGCTTAACATGCGGTGGCGTGTCAAAATCAAATGCAACAGGATCCCCTATATTCAGATAATAAAGTTTTTTCCCAGTCTTCGCAAGCTGCTTCGCATAAACAATAACGTCGCGAATAGCATATTCTATGGTGCGCACCCTTTCAGTAACCTTTACATTAGTCAAGGCTTTCATCCTTCCAGAATCAACGTTTTTTTCTCTATAAAGATAAAGCTTATGGAGCGAGTCCTGGAATCTGGAATGTTTGCGATATGCTGAATCCCTCTGCTGTCTGCACAATGATTGTCAAGTCCTGGTTGGGATAAAGGATCCAATTCCATGGACAAGTTATTGTAACGTTTGCATCTACAATAAGTACGTATCCGTCTGGAATGAGATTTGGACTGGTTAACGTTCCGTCAATGTTGTCGGTTGCGTTTTCTGCTTCAAAAATAATCTGTATAATTGTCACATTTCGAGCTGAAAAAACGGTGTTTAAAATCGTGATGTTAACGTATGGAATTCCAGCGGTTGATTTAGCGAAAGCAATTTCGTCTGATATTTTTAACTCAATAGAGGGCAGAATTAAACTTTTTGAAATGTTTAAGCCGTCTGCAGTACAAACCGTAACAGTAACGTTTTCACCTCTTAAACTTGTCCAATTAAACGCGCAACTAAATTGTCTCTCTTCACCCGGCAGTATCTTCCCAAAAGATGGCGCCAGTTCCGTTACATTTTCGTTAAACTTTATCTGTGTAACATTAATGCTTTGAAGAGAGCATGGCGTGTTTGCGACATTTACTAGGAAGTGCTCTGTGTTGGTCAAGTTGAAGTTAAGTTCTGTTATTTTGAAGATAACTGGTTTGGGTGTTATTACTAGTTTTGAAACTGATTTGAAGCCTTGCCTCGTATATACGGTTATTGTGATATTTTCGTCACGATAATTTCTCCAGTTCCAAACGCAATGACCAAATGTGACGGTTTCGTTTATTTCAAGCCTGTAATATGGAGAGAAGGATGGGTCTGTAAGGCTTCCGTTTATTTTATATTCTGTTCCGTTACCATAAGTCAAAACAATGTCTGTTATATCAACTAGTGTGCGTGAAACTTCTGAATTAAGAATGGTGATGTTGATTTCATCCGTGTTTGTTTCGTTGAACGTGACATCAGTTATTAACAACAGTATAATTGCGGTTGCGTTTGCCCTTTTTTCAATGTAGTAACCCTCCGATGTTTCTACACGAATAAGCGGATTTACAAGGCTCTCCCAACCATAAAAGCATTGAAACGAAACATTTCCACTCGAAGGTAAACCCATCGGGAAAGTAGCGTTTTCGCGGTTGGGAAGAAAAACGATATTTTCTGGGGTTTCCCCGTTAATATAAACTTTCGTTAATGTGAGATTTATTGCTGATTGCGGATGATTTTTAATAGTAACGTTAAATTGTTTGCAACTCACTGCTGCATCAAATTCAATTTCCATGTCCAATTTTACATATTCGGTCTCTGCGGATCGTACTGCCCCTGAAGCTTTTGTTGCAGATACATGGACTGTAATGATCTTTCCAGCAAATTGACCCCAATTTTCAAAACACCTGATTATTTTAGAAGTTCCTCTTTCCAAGAATATTGGAAGTTCTCCCAGATCAGTTTTCGTAACAGGATGCACGCCTTCTTCACCATCAACTGCGAAATAAATTTCCGTTATGTTAGTTCCGGATGGAGAATGGGAAGGATTCATAATTGTAACATCAAAATAATCTGCGTGGTCAACTGGAAAATTAAGTTCTGCGATGACCAAATCTACGGTGTCTTCGGGCTCTAAATAAAAGTTTGCTATAACTAACATGTACGATATGAAGGCTCCAAAAACAGCGGAGCACAACATTAATATTATCAATGTAAGGGTTGAAACAGCCTTTTGGTTTGATATACGCAAATTAATTCCTCCACAGCGTAAATGTTTGTCTATCTCATATTCGTTGGAAATAGATAAGTATTCTCTTATGAAAGCCATTAAAACGTGCTATGTTAAAAGTTAAGTTTTATAAGGCTAATTATTTCCTTTTAGAATTCTATGGATTTGAGGAAAACGTATGGTTGAATATGATGCTGTTATAGTTGGAGCCGGAATTCTAGGTTTGTCAACGGCCTACCACATTAAAAAGAAAAATCCAAACGCTGAAATCCTACTAATAGACAAGCTGGGTACAGCGGGTCAAGCGAATACAGCTAAAAGTGCGGGTGCCTTTCGATGTCTCTTCTACTCGCGCACAAACTTCACTCTGGCTGATTCCTCTGCCGAATTTTATAGACATTTACAAGATGATTTAGGTATGAACTTAAAACTACGATGGGCAGGTTATCTCTGGTTTTTCGATGAAGAAGGTTACAGGCAGATGCAGCCTGTTCTGAAAGACTTAGCTGAAAAAGGTTTTGAATACAAAGAGTATGACGAAAACGAGTTGGCTGAAAAATTAAGTATTCAAACAAACTTCACTGGGGATGAAGAAGCCCGACTAATGGGTTTAGGAAACGTTTACAAAGGTGTTTTTATTCCCAAAGCAGGCTTCATTGATGTTGATTCTCTTGTTAGGTTTTATGAGTTAGAATTTGTAAAGCTGGGTGGAAAAATTCAGTATGGCACAGAAGTGAAAAATATCGTTGTGGAACCACGTGAACCTTTAGGGATTCCCAGTGAACCGTTTTTTTGGCAAGATTCAAGAGCTGTTGGAGTAAACACTAATCGAGGCATGATCCGGGCAAAGAAAACAATTGTTGCGGTTGGAGCTTGGCTTCCTTTGCTTCTAGACCCTTTAGGAGTTGAATGCTACATTAAGCCGAAAAAGCGGCAGATTTTTTCCGTAAAAGCTAAGACTGACTCGTTGAAAAAACTGTTGCGGATAAAAGATTTCAGTTCTGTTGGTTGTTTGCCGTTCACCATTTTGCCTAAACCATCAGTATACCTTAAACCAGCTCTTGAAGAAGACGCTTTTTGGCTTAGTTACGGCGACGAGTTTCCAAGAGCTTTTCAACTTGAAGAAAATCCACAACCGGAAGAAAACTTCTATCGATACGGAATCTACCAAGTTTTGGTGAAGTATTTTCCACAGTTTAAAGATTGTCAACCATTTTCCGCCTTTGCCGGTTTATACGCAATTAACACTTTAGACGGTCAACCAATAATCTTTGAAGAAAATGATCTGATGATTGTCGGAGGAGCCAGCGGAAGCGGAATTATGAAGGCGGACGCTATGGGTAGAATTGCAGCAGCACTCTACAGTGGCGAAGAATACGCAATGCTATACGGTGACAGAGAGTTTAAAGTCAGCGATTTAGGCATAAAAAACCGTCACGTGGAACCAGAAAAGTTAGTCATTTAAATTATGTTTATGCAGTGTCAAACTTATTAGGTTTAAAACACATACGTATGCAATCCAATTTAACAAGGTGAAAGCAATGTATGGTTGGAACGGTAAACTATTGCGAGTAAATCTAAGCAAAAGCAAGGCTGCCGTGCAGAAGTATGACGCTGGCATAGCCAAAAAATTTCTTGGCGGAAGGGGGGTCGCTATTAAATTTCTCTGGGATGAACTTAAACCAGGAATTGACCCGTTCTCGCCTGAGAATAGGCTTGTTTTTGCTGCTGGTCCTTTGACTGGTTTTGCTCTGCCGAGCAGCGGCAAACTTGTTGTTGCGGCGAAAAGTCCACTAACTGGCGGTTATGGAGATGGAAACCTTGGAACGTATGCGGCTGTTCAAATACGTAAAGCTGGCTATGACGCCATAATTGTAGAAGGCAAAGCCAGAAAACCGACTATTCTGTTGGTTCAGGACGGGTTAGTTGAGTTTCTTGATGCTGAAGACTTTTGGGGTTTAAATTCTTTTGAAACTGAGAGAAGACTAAGAGACGTTTATGGATCCGTGGCTGGTGTCCTCTGCATTGGTCAAGGCGGGGAAAATCTCGTGAAGTTTGCAAACATTGTTTGTCAGCAGGGAAGAGCTGGTGGCAGACCTGGGATGGGGGCGGTTATGGGTTCTAAGAATTTGAAGGCTGTTGTGATTGTTGGTTCTGGCGAGTTATCTGCAGCTTATCCCAAGGATTTGAAGGAGTTAGGTGTAGAAGCCTACAGGGAGATTTTGACTAAGCCAAACTATGCCTTTTGGAAGCGGCAAGGCACAATGATGACCATTGAGTGGAGCCAAGAAAACAGTGTTCTCCCAACATACAATTATCGTGAGGGCGTTTTTGAAAAAGCGGAAGCCATAGGCGGCTTCACCATGGAAAAACTGAAGACTTCTCAGCGTGGATGCCCAAACTGCAACATGACTTGCGGTAATGTCGTCAGGGATTCTGATAGAAAAGAATCGGAAGTCGATTATGAGAACGTTGCAATGTTGGGTTCAAACATAGGATTAGGTCATCTAGGAGAGGTTGCTGCTCTCAACAGGATTGCTGATGAGTTTGGCTTGGACACTATTTCTTTGGGTAATGTTATTGGTTTCGCAATGGAGGCTTCTGAAAAAGGATTAATTGAGGAAAAGATTTCTTGGGGTGAATTTAAGGTAACTAAGGCTTTAGTTGAAGACATTGCTTATAGACGTGGTTTAGGCAACCTACTTGCCGAAGGTGTTCGTTTTGCATCTGAAAAAATTGGTGGAGATTCAAGCCGCTGGGCTATGCATGTGAAAGGCTTAGAAGTTTCAGCTTATAATTGTCATACTACACCAGCCATGGCGTTAGCCTTTGCAACCAGCTCCATCGGAGCCCACCACAAAGACGCTTGGGTTATCTCTTGGGAAGTGAAGGTTGGACGTGAAAGTTATAGTGAAGAAAAAGTTGACAAGGTCATCGAGTTTCAGCGTATCCGTGGAGGAGTTTTTGAAGCTTTAACCGTTTGTAGGCTTCCATGGATTGAGCTTGGATTTGAACTTGAGTGGTATACGAAGTTTTTGTATGTGGCAACGGGCTTAAAAATGAACTGGGAAGACTTGAACGTTATCGCCGACAGAATATACGCTTTGATTCGAGCCTTTTGGGTGCGTGAATTCGGCGAAAACTGGACTAGGGAGATGGATGTTCCACCAGCAAGATGGTTTGAAGAACCACTAACCAAAGGGGCTTTAAGAGGTGCAAAACTTGACAGAACGAAATATGATGACATGCTGAGAATGTATTACCAGAAAAGAGGGTGGGACGAGCGGGGAATCCCAACAAAAACAACTCTGGAAAGGTTGGGATTAGGAGACATTGCCAAAAAGCTCAAAAATGGAGAAAGTGGCAGCCTGTTAGGCTAATATGCTTTGCCGAAGTAAACTACCTCTTTTCCTTCTCCACCGCAGTACACACAACTTGAAAAAGGCTCTTCCTTTTCGAAAGGTATCAGTCTAATGGTTGCTCCGGTTTCCTCCTTTATTTTTTCTTCGCATGTTGGGCTGGAACACCAGCATGCCTTAATGAATCCTCCCTTTTTTCTTAAGGCTTTTTTAAATTCGTCGTAAGTTTTCACTGTGGTGATGTGTTCGTTTAGGAATTTTTTAGCTCTGTTGAAAAGGTTATTTTGGATTTCCTCAAGCAGTTTAATTCCAACATCCACTATTTCCTCTTCTTTCACGACTTTTTTTTCAAACGTGTCTCGCCTAGCCAGCGTTAACTGCTTTTGTTTTACGTCTCTTGGGCCAATTTCTATTCTTATGGGCACACCCTTTAGTTCCCACTCATTAAATTTCCAGCCAGGAGTGTATTCTGCTCTGTCGTCAAGAACAGTGGATATACCGGTTTCCAAAAGTTTGTTTAACGTTTCCTTAGCTTTTTGCAGTATTAGCTTTTTGTCAACGTCCTTGTAGGGTATTGGAATTATCACGACTTGCACTGGAGTAATTTTTGGAGGTAACACCAGCCCTTTGTCGTCGCCGTGAACCATAACCAGAGCACCTATCACGCGTGTGGATATGCCCCATGATGTTTGCCAAACGTAGTGTTCCTTTTCGTCTTCTCCGATGAATTTGATGTCGAAGACTTTTGCGAAATTCTGTCCAAGATTGTGAGAAGTTCCCATCTGCAATACTTTTCCGTCAGGCATTAAAGCCTCCACGGCTATTGTGTATAGTGCTCCGGCAAATTTTTCGTTTTCAGTTTTCTTTCCAGCAAGCACTGGAATTGCTAGGTAATTCTCCATTAAATCCTTGTAGATATTTAGGATTTCCAAGGTTTCTTTATCTGCTTCTTCTTTTGTTGCGTGGGCTGTGTGTCCTTCTTGCCAAAGGAATTCTCTTGTTCTCAGGAAGAGCTTTGTCGCCCTTGTTTCCCACCTTACAATATTACACCATTGATTCAGTTTTATTGGGAGGTCTCTCCAGCTTCTAATCCACTTTGCATACATTGCGTACATGATTGTTTCAGATGTAGGTCTTACAGCAAGTTTTTCCTCTAGTTTGCTGTTTCCGCCGACTGTGACCCATGCGCACTCCGGAACGAATCCTTCGAAGTGCTCAGCTTCTTTCTTCAAGAAGCTTTCAGGTATGAACATTGGAAAGTATACGTTTTTGTGTCCTTTTTCCTTTATTTTTTTGTTGAAGATTTCTTGGATTTTTTCCCATATGGCGTATGAGTGTTCTCGGAAGATCATGCAGCCTTTGATTGGCGCGTAGTCAGCTAGTTCAGACTTTAGAACTACTTGGGTGTACCAGTCTGAGAAGTTTTTTGACTTTTTAACGGTAATACCCATCTCTGACACTTTCATCTCTCCCTTGTTTTTCATTGCTAGAAGCATATAATTCTAGTGTAGGATCGATCCTAACGTCAAGTAATTGTGGGAAGAATTCAGCGGTGTGGAACAAAATCGCCCATTTCAACCACTTCATTTTTCAATGTGAAAAGAAATTATTAAAGTTTTCCTTGTCAGATACTGTTGACTTATTTGTGATTTTTTCATTCAAGCTTCAATTTTAGCTCTATTTGATCAGGCATAACGAATCCTGCTTTTTTGTAGATGCTTATTCCATCTTCAGAGGCATGAAGATGTAAATATTTTAGTCCTAATGACTTCGCTTCTTTAATCAATTCGTTCAATAATCGTGTGCAAATACCTTTCCTTCTTGCTTCAGAAATTGTGTACAAATTGAGAATATACCCAAGTTTTCCAGATTCAAGCCCTCCATACTTTGCTGGCATTTGCCATACGACCATCCCACCTGTACCAATTATTTTCCCGTTATATTCTGCTAGCCAACCAATAAAATCATTAGAAGGAATTGCTTTAGAAAAATATTCTCGTAACGTTTTTCTTAGAATTTCAGTCTCATCATCTTCCGGATGATTGAAAAGCTCATTCAAAAATCGAACTCTATAATCAATCAAAACTTCAATATCATCGATATGAGCCCGACGGTAATTTATTTTATCATTTTCAATTTCCATTATTTGCCTCCTTTAGCTAATTGACGATCTTGTCTAACTACCTGTTAGACGAAACCTTGTATAAATCTCATTTCCCAATCTTAAAACCACGAAAATCGATTATGTAGAAAGATTATACAAAAATTAGATGCGCGCACGAGAAGTTTTAAGTCCCGACAGTTAACAGAACCCGTTGTCACGTTTTTTCAGGTCAGAACTGATAAATACGCAAGTATTTTAACCACACACAATCTAACTTGAATGGCGTGAATTAAGATTGAAAGCAATTCTTGCTATTGGGGATGGAATGGCTGACAGACCGGTAAAAGACTTAGAGTGGAAAACACCCTTAGAAGTGGCCCGCAAACCTTCGCTAAACCAGATAGCAAAGACGGGAATCTGCGGTATAATGGATCCCATATCGCCTGGAATGCCTCCCGGAAGTGACACCGCAACGCTCGCACTGCTCGGCTACGACGCCTTAAAAGTTTATTCTGGAAGAGGAGCCCTAGAAGCCATAGGCTCAGGCGTGGAAGTTTTACTCAGCGATGTCTGCTTCAGATGCAACTTCGCAACGGTAAATGAGGACTACGTTGTTTTGGATAGGCGGGCTGGCAGAATCGTAAATGAGGATTCAGCTAAACTGGCTGAAAGCCTACAGAAAATCAAGCTGAAAAAACCTTTGGATGCGGAAATACTGTTCAAAAATACTATTCAGCATCGTGCCGTCCTTAATATTCGTAAACACGGATTATCAACTGCTGTTAGCGACTCTGACTCTGAGAAGGTTGGAGAAAAAGTTTTGGATGTAAAGCCATTAGATAACAGTTCTGAGGCTAAGCTAACGGCCAAAATTGTAAACGAACTTATACATGAATTCCACAAAGTTTTGAAAGAACACCCAGTTAACAAAGAAAGAGTTAAATGCGGATTGCCACCAGCAAACATGATTTTATGTAGAGGCGCAGGCACGGTTCCGAACATAAAACCCCTTTCACAAATATACGGTATAAGTGCTGCATGCATAGGCGCCACACCATTAGTCAGAGGAGTTTGTAAAGCTGCGGGAATGAAGCTAATAGATGTTAAGGGTGCCACTGGAACGCCTCAAACTGATTTTATGGCTAAAGCCAAAGCAACGGTTCAAGCATTAAAAACGCATGATTTTGTATTTTTACATGTGAAGGCACCGGACGTTGCAAGCCACGACGGAAATATTAAACAGAAGATTGAGTTGATCGAAAAAATTGACCGAGTGCTTGGCTATTTGCTTGACAACATTGACGTAGACTCGACTTATTTGGCTGTAACCGCTGACCACACAACATCTTTAGTCACGCGAAGTCATGAAGGCGACCCTGTTCCCATAGCAATCACCGGTCCGTATATTCGCCGTGATGATGTTGAAGAGTTTAATGAGAGGGAATGTGCCAAAGGCGGTTTAAACAGAATAAAGAGCATGGATTTGATGCCTATATTGATGAATTTGCTTGGTAAAACTAAAAAGTTTGGGGCATAAAGCTTACTATTGCACTGGCATAAGTCGCCATTCCCTATAATCCGTGACAACCCTAATGTATCCTTTAAGCATATTATCCACTTCCACATCACCAGTGTCAACCCTCAAGACGCTGCCGTCGATGCTTTGAAGCTTGCTTTTTGTCGCCGCAACGATTATCCGCTGTTTTCCAACACATTTTATAATTTCAGGGCTTATCTGCTGGTTTCCTCTACCAAGAAGGATTCCCTGGTGCCCTATGGGTGAAAGAATAATCCAAGTGTTTCTCCAGTCCTTCACCTCTTCTAAAATCTTTTTCTCGTCCACATCAAGGACCACTTTACCGTTTTTGTAAACATCCACGCCCAGCACAGTTTTTTCAACGCCTAACAGTTCTGCTATGCGCTTAACGGTTGTCCCTGGACCGAGTATGTATGTTGCTTCCGGCTGCATCTCCTCTATTATGAATCTTGCTATGGCTGTTTGATTTTCCTTTTCGTCAACTGTTTCGGGACTTACTTGTTTGCTTCCTTGAATACGCATGGGAACGAACGGTCCTTTCAGAAAGCCGTGAAGTTTTACTACAAAGGCGTCGCTTCGAATAGCTGCCTCGTCAGCATCCATTATTTCAAACTCTGATATTTCAGCCTGGTTTTCAGCAAAAGCCAAAACAACATCCACAGCGTCTGAAGGATTCACCGCAAAAATACCACTATACATCTTCACTCCAGAAGGAACGCCCAAAACCGGCACTTCACCACAGGCCTGCATCGCATCAAAAATATCCTTGGCTGTGCCGTCCCCACCAACGAAAACAATCAAATTCGCCTTCGCCTTCACCATCAATCTAACCGCAGTTTTTGTATCTTCAGCAGTTGTTTCCTCACCAATTTCCATGGGCAAAACCTGAACCGAAAGCCCTGCCTTTTCCGCCTCTTCTTCACCCATTATCCTCGGGCACGTCAAAATTTCGATGGGTATTTCCCTCATGTTTTCTTTAAGCGTTTGCAGAAACTCTATCGCCCTTTTAGGTGCCACTGGTTTAGCGCCCCTCGCAATTGCCTCTTTTAAGACTCCGTCTGTTCCTTTTAGACCTACTCTGCCTCCCATACCAGCTATTGGATTAACGATGAAAACCAGCTTCATAACTTTCATCAGTGACAAGATTTATTGCGTAAGCTATAAACTATTTTGATGATGTGGAGTTGTCGGTCTAATGAAGAAGCAAATAACCGGAACGTTTTCTATTCTAGCCATATCGCCAGACTCCAAATTGATGGGTGTTGCCGTCGCTTCAGGCTCTACATCGGTAGGAGACAGAGTTCCACACGCAAAGCCTAGGGTCGGCGTCATAGCCACTCAAGCATATACAAATGTTGCTTATGGAACCAAAGGACTAGAATTAATGACGAAAGGCTTGTCTCCAAAAGAAGCATTGGAGAAACTTTTGAGGGAAGACTCTGAAAGAGAACTGAGGCAAGTAGCAATCATGGATTTCAAGAGAAGAAAGGCTGCTTTCACAGGCGTCAAAGCTCCAAAGTTTCATGGAGAATTTGTAGGTGAAGACTACGTTGTTGTTGGAAATCTGCTTGTTGGAAAAGATGTTGTCAGCAGTATGGTTGAAGAGTTCATGGGTTCCAGCGGAGACTTAGCTTGGAGAATGGCAAAGACGTTAAAGGCGGGAAGCGAAAGCGGTGGAGACAGGCGGGGAGAAAGGTCAGCAGCACTAATTGTGGTTGATGCTGAAAAAGTGGAAGCGAAGATAAGAGTTGATGTGCATGAAAATCCCATTTGGGAGCTATGTCGTAGGCTTAAATCTCAATAAACGGTTTTTCAGCCGAAAATTCTTATATCTCGAATGCTCTAACATCGTTTTCTCACAATGAATGAGGTTATTAAATGTCAAAAAGCATGAAAAGGATACTCGTGACTGGAGCCACGGGCCAAATCGGGTCTGAATTGACGATAGAGCTGCGAAAGAAATACGGCAATAACAATGTTATTGCGACCGGGCATAGGAGAAAACCTAGCGAGAAATTGCTTAAGTCGGGTCCCTTCGAGTATATTGATGTCACAAACAGAGATAGCATTGAGAAAGTTGTAAGAAAGTATGACATTGACACAATTTATCATCTAGTGGCAGTTCTTTCAGCAGTGGGCGAAGAGAAGCCACAGCTTGCTTGGAATGTGAACATGAGTGGCCTTTACAACGTACTTGAAATTGCAAGAGACCGCGGAATAGGAAGAGTTTTTTGGCCAAGCTCCATCGCTGTCTTCGGCCCGGAAGCACCCCGCCTTAACACACCTCAAGAAACGGTCTTAATCCCTCGCACAATGTACGGTGTCACAAAGGTTGCTGGTGAACTGTTGTGCAACTACTACTTCATCCGATTTGGTTTGGATGTTCGAAGCGTCCGCTATCCAGGCATCATAAGCAGCGAAACACTTCCAGGCGGAGGCACAACAGACTATGCCGTGGAGATTTTTTATGAAGCAATCAAGAATAAGCGTTACACATGCTTCGTGAGGGAAGACACATTGTTGCCGATGATGCACATGCCGGACTGCATCAAAGCAGCCATAGACTTGATGGAGGCTGACCCTTCTAGGATTAAATGTCGCACGAGTTACAACGTGACTGGGATGAGTTTTTCTGCTGGAGAGCTGGTAGCTGAAATTAAGAAGTACATTCCGGAATTCGAATGTAAATACAAGCCTGACTTTAGGCAGAAGATTGCTGATTCTTGGCCCATGTCCATAGATGACAGCATGGCTCGTGAGGAGTGGGATTGGAACCCAACGCATGATTTGGCTGCTATGACAAAAGATATGATCGAAAAATTGACAAAAAGGTTTGCTAAAGGTAGCCTCTAGAACATAATTTTCTGCTGGAATAGCATAGGAAATGTTAAAAGAAGGTGAAACTAAGTTTTTAGAAGGTGGTTAATATGGCAGTTTCACGTCATCCGACAAAGTATTTAGGTGAAGAATATCAACGCTTGGTTCGTGAAAGTCTAAACTGGGAGCTTAGGGTTCTGGAAAGCGCAAGCGAACCAATATGCACAGTGGACGGAAAAGAAGTCCTAATGCTCTGCGCAAACAACTACTTGAACCTTGCAACACATCCAAAAGTTGTTGAGGCAACGATAGAGGCAACTCGAAAATATGGGGCAGGCGCGGGCAGCGATAGGTCGATTTCTGGCAATATGGTTCTTCATGAGGAATTGGACCGTCGTCTTGCAAAATTTAAGAACGCTCCAGCATCATTAACTTTTCAAACAGGGTTCATGGTTAATGAGGGGGTTATTCCGCAGCTTGCTGGCAGAGGCGACTTATTTGTTTCAGATGAGCTAAACCATGGTTCGATAATTGACGGTGTAAGGCTGAGCCACGCTGACAGAGCTGTATTTAAACATAAAGATGTAGAAGACTTGGCGCGCGTGATGGATGAAGCGGAGAAACATGACCCGCCTTATAGGCATATTTGGATTCTAACAGATGGAGTATTCAGTATGGACGGGGACCTTGCACCACTACCAGGAATAGCTAAAGTCGCTAAAGAATATGGTGCTGGCGTCTATGTTGATGATGCGCATGGCGAAGGTGTTTTAGGTGAAGGTGGGCGGGGTATTGTGAGTCATTTCCATCTTGGACGTGACGAGGTGCATGTTGAAATGGGAACTTTTTCAAAGGCTTTCGGTGTCGTAGGCGGCCACATCACTGGCGGCGAAGACCTTCGCAACTTTGCTTATAACAAGGCTAGAAGCTGGCTGTTAAGCGGTGCTGTTCCGCCGGGTGTTGCCGCAGCTTGTATTGCAGCCATAGACGTGCTTGAGACGGAACCACAACACGTTAGGGAGGTTTGGGAAAACCGCAACTATCTCCTTGACGCTTTGAAGGATGCTGGATTTGACACTGGTAATGGTGAAACGCCTATAATTCCAGTGGTGTGTGGCAAGAGCAAAACTGCCAAAGACCTTGCAGACTATCTCTGGATGAAGGGCATCTTCGTACTGCCGATCTTCTATCCTATGGTTGCAAGAGACAAAGCAAGAATCCGAGTTCAGCTATGCACAAAACACACAACAGAACAGCTGGACAAAGCCATAGACGCCTTCAAAGAAGGCGGCAGAAACCTAGGAATAATCTAAACTCATTAAACACCACCTTTTCATTTTGTTGTAGATTTCCATGAGTATAGCCTCAAAAAAACAACAGTTAAGAGAGAAAATCTGGAACGAAATGGAACACTCCAGAATAGCAGTCTTTCCCCTCCCATGCAGAGGCAGAATTCCAAACTTCATAGGAGCTGAGGCTGCTGCTGAAAAACTACGCAGACTGAAAGAATGGAAAAAGGCTAAAGCTGTTTTTGTAAATCCAGATTCGCCACAACGCAAAGTCAGAGAAAACGCCCTAAAAGACGGAAAAATCCTCATAATGGCTTCTCCAAGGCTCAAAAGAGGCTTTATCTTAATCAACCCAGCGGATGTGAAAGGCAAAGAACACTTCGCATCAACAATCAAAGGAGCCTTTCAATATGGAGTTGAAGTGCAAGATTTTCCAAAACCCGACTTAATTGTTCAAGGCTCTGTCGCGGTTGACATGCATGGACACCGGCTTGGAAAGGGCCATGGCTACGGCGATGTTGAAATAAAAACTTTGAAAAGAATGTTTGGAGTTGTTCCTATCATAACAACGGTTCATGATGTTCAAGTTGTTGAGGATGTTCCTTTCGAGGAAAAAGACGAAAAAATTTCAGTAATCGTTACGCCCACAAGGATTATTCATTGTGTATTGTAAAGTAATTCTGAAAATAGTTTAACGGCGTAATTTTTCTAATGTTTTGTCCACATCTTCCAGTTCAAGTTTTCTGAGAATCTCTGTTTTAGGTATGCCGTTTTCGTCCCATTCAACCGCCTCATAGTACCTTCTTTTTTCCTCTTCAAACTTGGCTTTGTCAACAGTTTTTCCTTTGTATGGTCCAGAGGGTAAGGGTTCGTAAAATCTCGGTGGGTTGTCATCGTGGATTTTTGGGTTCCATTTCAGGTCTGGTCCGCCTAAGAGTAGCATGGCTCTTTGCAGTTGCAGTATTCTTAACGCTTTTGTGTTGCACCATTCTTCTTGTGTTAGTTTTAAACCCGTAACCGCTTTGTAGAAGTCGAATTTAACTTTGCGTGATAAGCCGAAACTGTTAAAGTTGCAGTATACCGCTGAATCGTTAAAAATCTCCACTAACTCGCTTCCAGACCCGTCTAGTGGCAGACCAGCAGTGGATGTGTGGTCTCCACCTTGAACCGAGCATGCATAAGAAATGATTTGAGGATAGTCTTTTCCGCTGCGGATTCCATGAGCACCGATGCCTATGCCTTTTGATTGTACTGCATACTGCAGCACATCCACATTCTTCATTTCTCTAATCTTTAGAGCCGCACGGTAAGTTCCTTCAGCCAACAAGTCGCCTATGCCTTCCCTTAAAGCGATTTTTTTGGCTAAAGCTGCGAATGCTTTGGCATCGCCCCATTTAGGCTCTAAGCCGTCCAAATCCTCCTTTGTTAAGATTCTCCTCTGGAACAGTTCAGCCGCAAAACCAAGCAAATTTCCCGTTTGTATGCCGCATAGACCTAAATCGTCAATAAGTGAAGCCAAAAACACATTTTCTTCCGGGGTGAATATCCCAAAGTTCGTGCCCAAATACGCTTGTAATTCATAGTCTGGATTATCCGTTATTGCTCCCTTGAACTTTCCAGCCCTAACCATTGCGATTTTTAGACATGTTGTTGGACAGCCAAAATCACCCCAATAAGGTTTTATCCAAACTCTATTCTCAAACTTGTCAACGCCGAAACTTTTTTCGTCATGCCATTCTTCCTGCCAGTTTCGTATTGGTTCAGAACTTGTTTTTGCACCTACTTCATAGCCAGCCGAACCAGTGCCCCAACGCCTCCACAACTCGCTTTCGTAAGCGTTCTCGCATACCACTTGCATCAGCTGTTTAACTTTTTCCATGTCAGCAACTTCCGGCAACGGTCCAGTGCCCTTAGCAACCACAGCCTTAAGTTTTTTAGAGCCCATGACTGCACCGTAACCACCATAACCAGCAGCATGCGTCCACTTTGCTGCAACCACAGCTGTTCGCACCTTGTTTTCTCCGGCTGGACCAATATAGAGTATTGCTGGCTCTTTCCATTCGCCGTAACGTGGAAAACGCGATTTCAAAATTTCCCTGCATTCCTTGGTAAGCATCGCAACCGTCTGTTTCGCATCTTTACCCCAGATGTGACCAGCGGCTCTAATTTCAACATCAGAATCCTTTATGAATAAATACACAGGTTTTTTCGATTCACCCGTTACAATTATGCCATCATAACCGGCACATTTTAACTCAACTGCAAATTCTCCAGCAACGGTTGAGCCTACAACACCATTGCTTTGCGGAGACTTGCCAGACACGCATATCCTTGCGCCTGGGAAAAATCCTGTGAGTGGGCCGGTTAAGAATAGAAGTATGTTTTGTGGTCCAAGGGGGTCTACTGTTTCCCATTTGCTGCCTAATCTGTCCCAGAGAATTTTTGTTGCTAACCCTCTGCCACCAATATAGTCTTTCAAGACGTCATCGTCAAACTTTATCTCTTTGATGTTCTCCGTTGAAAGGTTAACTTCAAGAAACTTTCCTGCATAACCAAAAATCATAGGAATTTCTCCCCTATTTCGCCGTAGAGTTTAACAGCCAAATCTCGCGTTATCTCCTCTGGTGTGCGTGCATAAAGCTTGTAAGCATAATTCTTTCTCGGAATCTTTTTTAGCACGTTCCATTCGCCTTCTTGGCAGACTTTGACGCATTGCGGGTCGCCATTGCATAAATCACAAATTAGGATGTAACCTTCAGTTGGATGCATGTGTGGAATTCTACCCGGGCAGGCGTCAATGCATTGTCCGCAGCCGGTGCATTTTTCTTTATCCACAAAAACAGCGCCTGTTTTAGAGTTTACTGACAAAGCATCTACTGGGCAAGCTTCAACGCATGGGTAATCTGCGCATTGTGCACAGAAATGTGGAAATTCAGCGCCTGGAACAAGCATGAAAACTCTTATTCTTGAGGCTTCTGGCCATATGCGATTTTCATGGAAAAGCGAGCATGTGATTTCGCATTTTCTGCAACCGCTGCATTTGGCTAAGTCTCTTGCTATCCATATAGGTTCTTTTTTTACTGTCAATTCTGTCTCCTCTCAAAACCTTGTAGATTTTCTGTAAACTGTGCTTCGATTTAAATGTGACGTTTATTTAAACTATGATAATCTCTTTAAGTGTAGTGTTCTAAATCAGTGAAAAAGGAGAAGCTTTCAATTGCAGTCAACAGATATTATCCAACAACTGTCCGAGTGGATGGAGTATCTCGCGGTTACTTACGGATATTTTGGGATCTTTCTAATCAGTTTAATTGGCGCCTTGTCAATTTTTTTCCCAATTCCATACACGGTTATTATCTTCACACTCGGAGGTACTTTCGAGCCTGTGTGGATTGCTGTTGTAGCAGGAATAGGGTCGGCTGTGGGTGAGTTTTCGGGATATTTACTTGGTTTTGGCGGCAGAAGAATCATTAGCGAGAAATATAAGAAGAAAATGGAGTTTCTTATGAAGATTTTTGACAAATTTGGACCGATTGTGATTTTCTTTTTTGCTTTGACACCTTTGCCCGATGATTTGCTCTTCATTCCTTTAGGCGTTATACGTTATAGCCTAATTCGGGCATTTATTCCCGCTTTAATCGGGAAAATCTGCATGAATTTCATCGTAGCCTATAGTGGTCGCTTTTGGATACGAATTGTTAGGGATGTTTTTGGTGTGGGGAGCAATTGGATATCTGCATTAATTGGTATGGTTCTTGCAATAGTTTTGCTGATTATCGTGTTTGTTATAATGTTTAAGGTTGATTGGGAGAAGCTTTTTGAGAAGTATGTGGCTAAAGAAGAGAATATAGAGGGGGTTATGGCGAATTAAACGAGGTTTCGGTAAGTTTTAGAAAATCATCTACAAGAACAAGAATGTTTCTTTAGATTTTTACCCTATAGGAAGTGTGGGAATATTCAACATTTTCATGGAGTATGAAGAAAGTATATTATGCCTTCACTGGGATAGGCTTCTTTGATTTGGCCGCTTCTTTCTCAGCTATTTGTAGCGAAACTTTCTTCTCATAGTCTCTCAGCATAATTACTAGCGGGTGCTCTAGGTTTATCCTGTAAAGCTTAGCCTTCCCTATTTTTCTGGAAACCTTAACTATTTCGTATTCCTCCAATTCGGGAAAGTATTTGTAGAAAGTTTGTTTACTCATTCCCAAAGCCTCTATAACCTCTTTCTTCGTGAAATCGAACAGAGGGTTGTCTAAGAAAAAGTCCACTATCCTCAACTTGGGCGAATCCCCAAGCGTCTTGATTAATATCGACTCGTATTCTTTTTTAGCGTAGAGTTCTTCTGGCATATTAATTTCCTCCAACTTCTTCTAAGTGATACGTCGAGCGATACGTATTTATATTTTTCCTTCTAAAGGTATCAGAAGTGAACTTTATGCCGAAGTGCGAAAAAACTGATGTGGAGATTAAAGCAGACATAATGAACAAGTTGTTGAGAAAGAATTGTTGGGGAGCTAAATACTTGCCCTCAGACAGCCTTGTTAATTGGCTTGCTAAAAGGGTGAAGAAGGATGGAAAAAGAGTCAGAAAACTCATCAGAGCGCTTGTTAACGAAGGATATCTATTGTTGCGTAAAGGAGACAAAACCGTCTCGCTTAACCCGATCATGAGTAAAGAAGTAATGGAATATGTGAAAAGAGTGATTGAGAGACATTACCACAGTGACTGAGACAACATAGGCGGGAGATTAAGGGCAAACTCATCGAATACGCTTGGTGGATGAAAAAAGAGGGGATTAAACAAGGAAATTATCGAGACACAACTGTAAAAACTTAACTGCCTAGTTAAGCTTGGATGCAACCTAATGGATCCAGAAGAGGTTGCTGCGACGATAGCTAAACAAAATTGGAACACAAGCACAAAGGCTTTGTTCCATGAAGGAAAACTTAAAGAGTTTCACGTTAAAATAGCACAAACACCAGAAGAGATAAAGGAACTACTTGAAGTTGGCTTCGAATATGTGTGCGAAAAAGATGGCCTGCTATTCTTCAGAAAGCAAAAGCGAAAACTCAAAAAACTTGAGGGCAATAGCTGACCTACATATACATAGCCGCTATAGCCGAGCCACAAGTCAAAAAATGTGCATCGAAGAAATCGCACGTTTCGCAAGAATTAAGGGTTTAAATCTTGTGGGCACAGGAGATTTCACGCATCCGAAATGGCTTAAAGAACTGCAAGAAACTTTGGTTCAAGAGTCAGATAAGGGCGTGTATAAGGTTGTAAGAAATCCAGAATCATCTGTATACTTCATGATAACAACTGAGGTAAGCACGATATTCACTTTTGAAGACGCTGTTAAGAAGATTCACCACATCATTCTAACGCCTAGCATAGAAACGGCAGTTCAGATTAACGACAGATTATCGAAATACGGTGACCTAACAGTGGATGGTAGACCTACATTAAACATGAATGCGTCACACTTAGTTGAGGAAGTTATGGAAGTTTCAAGCGAAAACATGGTTTTTCCAGCCCACGCTTGGACACCGTGGTTCAGCATTTTCGGCGCGTTCAGCGGATTCGACAGCGTTGAAGAATGCTATCAGGACATGACAAAACACATCTATGCTTTAGAAACAGGGCTTTCTTGTTATGATGAAGAGACAAAAGTTTTGACTAAAAGTGGTTGGAAAAAATTTTCCGAAATTAGCTACTCCGATGAAATTTGTACCTTAAATCTTAAAACTGATGAGATTGAATTTCAAAACCCGATAAGAATATTTACCTATAAATATAAGGGGAAAATGTACAAATTAAAAACAAAAAGACTAGATTTATTGGTAACCCCTAATCACAAACTTTTATATAGCCCTTGTGATTTTCGAAATCCAAAACCCTTTGAATTGAAGGAAGCCCGATTTCTATTCAACAAATCAAAAAGGTTTAAGAAGGATGGAATTTGGGTTGGTAAAAATGAGAATTACTTTATATTGCCCGCTGTCAGAATAAGACATGGAAGTCGCTATTATTCTGGATTTAGAACTAAAAAAGAAAAGAAAATTCCTATGAAAGCGTGGTTGAAATTCTTTGGTTTCTGGTTAGCTGAAGGGTGGGTAAATGAAAGTAAAAAAGGAAATTACAATGTTTGTTTAAGCAATCAGAATCCAAATTTACTTAACGAAATGAAAGAGCTTCTGAAAAGTTTCGGCTATAAGGTTTACCAATGGAAGAACACACTTAGAGTAAGAGATTATCAGCTGTTCCATTACCTCAAACAGTTCGGTAAAAGTTCTGAAAAATTTGTCCAATTAGAAATAAAATCTCTTTCAAGAGAGTTATTAGAAATTTTACTCGAATATTATCTCAAAGGCGACGGCCATATTTATGGACGAAACAGAAAAGGTTTATCGGCAACTACAACTTCGACTCGCCTCCGAGATGATTTACAAGAAATAGCGTTGAAAATAGGAATATCCGCTTATTACAAACTAGGATCTAAAAAAGGAAAAATTGTTTCTCTGCCCTATAAAGGTAATATATATGAGCAAAAGGAAAACGCTTGGGTGGTTTATTTTATTCGGCGGAATAGACCTGCAGTTTCACCTTCTACAATAAAAAAATATAATAATGTTGAATCATGGGTTGACTACGATGGTCTAGTTTATTGTGTGGCGGTTCCAAATAAAATAATATACATTCGCCGGAATGGTATTCCACTTTGGTGTGGGAATTCGGACCCTCCCATGAATTGGCGTTTGAGCAAACTTGACAAATTTACATTGGTTTCAAATAGTGACAGCCACAGCTTTTGGCCTTGGCGCATCGGAAGGGAAGCCAACGTTTTTGAATTGAAAAGGCTAAGCTACTATGAGGTTGTAGATGCCATTCGCTTTAAAGATAAGGAACGATTTAAATTTACAATTGAAACCAATCCAGCTTATGGAAAATATCATTGGACTGGACACCGCAACTGTCATGTTGCGCTTTCTCCTCAAGGGGCAATAAAACTTGGAAATGTTTGTCCAGTTTGCCGTAAAAAACTTACAAAGGGTGTTGAACAGCGAGTTGAGGAATTGGCTGACCGTCCAGCAGGTTTTAAGCCTGAAAACGCTGTGGGTTTTATGCGTCTGCTTCCGCTTTCCGAGATTATTGCAACAGTATTAGGTGTTGATTCTCCGTCTGCTCGAAAAGTATGGAGTATTTACAACCAGCTCATTGAAAAGTTCGGCGACGAATACACCGTACTAATCGACGCTTCCAAAGACGAGTTAAACAAAGTTGTTGATGAGAAAATTGGTGAGGCGATCATTAGAGTTAGGGATGGACGAGTTAAAATTGTGCCGGGATATGATGGCGTTTACGGGCAGCTTGTAATTTTTGAGGAGAGTCTTGCGGAGAGGACTGTTCCTGAAAGAGTTCAACAGTTGAATCTTACGGATTTCATGTGATTGGGCGTTTCACGTATTTTTATCTGTATGTGTGTTAAGCACTTATACGACAATACTTATTAAGTCGTAATACACACGATATTCTGTGTTCCGCCTTGATGAGCATAACCCAACAAGTAAACAAAAAAGAGGAAGAAATCTCAAAAATCATTGACTGTGTCTTAAAACAAGTGTTTGGAGAGGAAGCCACTCGTCTAATTTACAAACACCTAAAAAACAATTATTCGCTTAAGCAAGATGAAATAGCTGACAAAATCGAAGTATTCGCCCAAGGACTTGAGGAGTTTTTAAGCTCTGGCGCTTACGTTATTGAACGCAAGATTTTGGAGGATGTATACTCAAACTATGGTTTGCCCCGCAGATTTGAAACGAAGAGAATGCGAGAAGAATATGATTTCGTTAGCCAAGTGAAGTTGCTTATACGAAAGGCGTAAGCAAACTCTGTTTCTGTGTTAAATGCACTTTTCCCTTAAGGCTTGTTTTAGGGTATTTATAGCGAAAAGGAAACCATAACAATTTTATAAAGCCATTTCAGAATAAATCCCCTCTCAAAATTGGTATGTTAGAAGAGGGGAAAACATTGAAGGATGTTTTAATCAAGGTTGTTGATGCAGCGGCTCAGAAGTTTGGAGCTGATTATGTTGAAATCCGTGCGCAAAGGCTTTTCAAGACTATGCTCACGCTTAAAGAGGACCGTGTTGAAGCAGCAAAGCAGGGAATTGAAAATGGCGCTGCTCTACGTGTTCTTATGAACGGTGCATGGGGTTTTGCATCCGTCGGAACATTAGACACTGAAACTTTAACTGATGCTGTTTCAGATGCATGCAAGATGGCTAAGACTGCAAGTGTAAGGCTTAAAACGCCAATAAAACTCATCGAAACCAAGGCTGCTGAAGATAAAGTACTGGTGAAACCTAGAAAAGACCCGTCAAAAATTTCCATAGAAGACAAGATAAACACACCCTTGACCATGAGCAACACAATTTTGGGCCATGACAGCCGTGTTAAGAGCTGCACAATAGACTATCTTGACTTAACTGGAACAAGCTATTTCATAAATAACGAAGGCACATACATTGAACAAGATAAGCTTTATGTTTGGTCAAGAATCCTCGCTACTGCGACAGAAGCAGGCATTTTCACTTTCAGCCGAGAAGAAATAGGTTCAACAGCCGGCTACGAAATATTCGATGTTGAAACTCCAGAAATCGTAGGTGAAAGAGTTGCAAAACGCGCAGTTGAACAATTAAAGGCGAAACCTCCAAAGGGTGGAACATTTCCAGTAGTTCTGGGACCAAACGTTGTTGGTGTTTTCGTTCATGAGGCTTTTGGACACTTAGCTGAAGCGGATTTAACATTGTCCGGTTCCGTCTTATCAGATAAGCTTGGAAAGAAAATAGCCTCCGACATTGTAACTTTTTATGATGACGGCACAATACCAGGTGCTTTCGGCTCATTCAAATATGATGATGAAGGAGTTCCAGCACAGAAAACAATTCTCGTAAAGGACGGTGTTGTCTCTGGATTGATGCATAACCGTGAAACCGCACAGAAGTTCGATACAAAACCAACAGGCAATGCAAGGGCTGAGGACTTCCGGGTCGAACCTATAATCCGGATGCGCAACACATTCATGGAACCAAAAGACCATTCCTTCCAAGAATTAGTTGAAGACATCAAATTTGGTTATTACTTTAAAAGCTTCAGAGGAGGTCAAGCAAACCTAGACGGAACTTTCCAAGTTGGCATCCAAGAAGCTTATGAAATAGTTAATGGTGAAGTTGGTGAGCCCGTGTGTAATGCTTCTATGAGTGGTAACACACTTGAGACTTTGCTCAAAGTGGATGCTGCTGGAAAGGACTTTGAATTATGGCCGGGAAGATGCGGGAAGGGACAAACAGCTTTCGTATGTGATGGTGGTCCCCACATTAGGGTGAAGGGGGTGCTGGTTGGTGGTAGTGCTTAAACAAGAGGAAATGCTAAATTTAGCCGAAGATGCTGTCAGCCTTGCTTTAATGAAGGGTGTTGATGAAGTTGAGGCTTTTGTATATCAAGGTCTCACCACTAACGTTATTATTGAACGAGGACAGATTGCTAGAAGTTCTCGAATAATTGACCGAGGATTAGGAGTTAGAGCCATAATTAACAAGGCGGTAGGCTTCTCCTATACAAACATATTAGAAAGCAAAGCAGCAACCGAAGAGGCGGTTCTCAAGGCGTTAAGTTCCGCTAAGGCAAGCAAACCAGATGAAGCCTGGCACAATCTTCCTGCCAAGAAAACTTTTGCATCTGTGGAAAACACCTATGACAGCAACGTTGTTGAGCTTCAGTCTGAGGATTTAGTGAAGGTTGCTTCTATGATGTTGGATGCCGCTGAAAAAGCAGATAAACGCGTCTTCCCAATAGAGGGGGGAGCTGGCGCATCATATTTATCTAGAGTTATCGCCAACTCAAACGGAGTTGCAAGCTTCGACCATGGAACAATTATTGAGTGCAGTTTGGCGACTATAGGTCATGAAGGCGGTGAAGTAACACCAGTATGCTTCGAATTTAATGCTGAAAGAAACTACAATATCGACCCGGAATGGATTGGCAGAGAAGCTGCACGACTTGCGGTTTCGGCATTAAAAGCTAAGAGGATGGAAACGAAAACTACCAACGTAATATTCACACAATTTGCCTTGCAACAGCTTCTTTATTTTACTTTAATTAACGCGGTTAAGGCGGACTACGTGCAGAGAAATCAATCTGCTTTCAAGGGCAAAATAGGGGAGAAGGTTGCTTCCGAAATTGTGACAATTTACGATGATGGCTTATTTAATGGTGGGCTCCGCACATGGAAATTTGATGGCGAAGGAGTTCCTCAACAAAAAACACTTATTATAGAAAAGGGCATTCTACGCAACTTCATCTATGACAATTATACTGCTAAAAAAGAAGGAAAAGAAAGCACGGGAAACGCGTCAAGAGCTGGATATCTATCCACGCCAAACGTGGAAGCCACAAACTTTCACCTCATGGCTGGAAACAAATCACCAAAAGAACTCATCACCGAAGTGGATGAAGGTCTCCTCGTGTACTATTTGCAAGGTGCACATAGCAGTAATCCAGCAAGCGGAGAATTCTCTGTTGTTGCAACCCCAGCATGGAAGATCAAGAATGGTGAAATTGCTTACGCTACTAAAGGAGCGATGTTAGCTGGTAATATTTTCGAAGTGTTAACAAATGTTTCTGCGTTGGCTGATAACGAAAGAAAGATTGGGCAATTGGTCGCGCCGTGGGTTCTTGTAGAAAATGTTAAAGTTATCGGAAAGTAAATAACTGAAAAATTCATTAACGCTTGAAGAGGCGAGAGATTGAAGAGCAAAATCAAAGAAAACCTATTGAAATTTAACACGCTTCGCAGGGTAATTCAGTTTTTGTCCTTTATACTTTTCAGTGCAGTGATTTTCAATTTAGGTGAACTGCCTCTTTTACTTCCCGTTCTCTGGACATGGGGAATTGAGCCGAATACTGTGGGCGACGCCTTTACAGCTATACAATTCACGCTCAGTGGATGGAAAGACAATAATGTTGTTTTTCCATGGCTTGCAATAGCCTCATTTCTAATCATCGGCATATTGCTTGGAAAGTCCTTATGCGGTTGGATTTGTCCCTTCGGCTTCATTCAAGATTTAATAGGTTTCATTAAGCATAAAAAAATGAAACTTTCGCCAAGAACTCACGAAAGCATGATTTACGTAAAATACGCTGTTTTAAGTATCGCTTTGTTTGTTAGTGCAACTTTTTCCATTGCAAAGTTTGCGGGAGTTAGTAGAAGCTACGAAAACGCCTTAGGCATCTTCGCAAAGGCGCCGTTCACCACATTAAGTCCAGCAGAAACTTTATTTTCAACCCTGCCGCAGATACTTTCAAATTTTGATTCTGAAATATTGTCAAACCCACTTTTCTGGGTTCAACTTTTCATTATGGTTGGCGTTCTCGTTTTTGCGGCTTACGTTCCACGAGGCTGGTGTAAATACTTTTGTCCACACGGGGCAATCATGGCTGTCTTAAACAGGTTTAGTTTTCTCGGTTTACGTAGGGACTTGGTGAAATGTGCCAAGGGTGAATGCCGCCTCTGCGTTGAAGCTTGCCCGATGCAAGTCCGCATCTTAGATTCGCCTTGGGAGAAATTTAGCGACCCAGAATGCATATATTGCCTAAAATGTGTTGATTCTTGCCCGAACAAAGCCATTAAACTGAAGTATCCATAATCCATTTTTGGATTTGTTAAGCCCAAAAACTCTTTGAATACTCGTTTAAAACAGCTTCGTAAACGGTTTTTGTTTGCTGACTTATCTTGTCCCAGTTGTATTTTTCTTGAGCTTTTTTGTATGCGTTGTTTTTAAGCCGATTTGCATAGTTTTCGTCAAGCAACACTTTTGCTATTCCCCATGCAAGAGAATTCGGATTATTCGGATAAACTTTAACGCCGGTTACGTCGTGTTCAACTATTTCTGATAAGCCGCCTGTATCCGAAACTACAACGGGAGTTGTTGCAGCCATCGCCTCAATCGCAACTATCCCGAAAGGTTCGAAAAGTGATGGGACAACGGAAACATCTGCACATTTCTGCAGGTTCCTTAAGGTTTCATCGTCCACAAATCCTGTGAAAATAACTTTGTGTGCTAAGCCTATGCTCTTAACAAGGTTTGAAAGAGGTTCTTTCATGTAGCCGTTTCCCACGACCACAAATTTGGCGTTAACTTTTTCCAGAACTTTTGGAACAGCGTTGATGAGCACGTGAATGCCTTTCTCGTAGACTAGTCTTCCAACAAATAACACAATTTTCTCTTCTGGCAAAGCGAACCTTCTTCTGAACAGGCTCAAATCAACGTTCTGGTTTTTTTCATATTCTTGAATGTTTACGCCGTTCGGGATCATGATCATTTTGTCTTCTGGAAGCCCAAAAGCCCATTTGACATGCGAAACCATGTAATTGCTGCAGCAGATTACTTTCCATGCCTCGTATGTGAGCCAAGCCTCTGTTTCATGAATCATCCTTTCATAATCGAAATGAATTCCGTTTCGCCGCCCGATCTCAGTTGAGTGAATCGTGGCTAAGAGTGGCTTTCGAAAAACGTGTTTTAAGCCTATCCCTGAATTTGCAACAAGCCAGTCATGAGCGTGGAAGATGTCAACTTTTCCATCTAAACTGTTGACGAGAGCAGCGGCTTCTTTCTGCATATTTATATTCATCAGATAAACCCAAGTTGCAAAGTCTGGGGAAGGATTCTTGTAGGAGTCTATCCGAAAAACTTCAACGCCTTCGACAACTTCGTGTTGTGGTGCCCCAGGGAAATCACATGTAACCACATAAACTTTTACATCATTTTTTGCCAAGCTTTTCGATAAATTATAAACGTGGGGAGATATGCCGCCGATTATTCTTGGTGGAAACTCCCATGTAAGCATCATAACGGTTAATTCGTGAGCCACTCGGAAACTGAACCTCCTATAACGCTTTTGTAGGTTTCCAAAATTTCTTTCATCCACGTTGTGGATTTTGGTGGAATCACCTTTATCTTGTCTATTGGAACCTTGTATATCCTAGTTACTTCATCTTGCATCCATTCAGACTTCACAATTACTTTCTTTGCTTCGTACAAACCTAGCCACTCTATGCTTTTGATAGCCATGTTGAAGGGTGAGTTTGCACCGTGGGAACGGTGTTCTTCTAGGCTTTCCACGGAATAAATGAATGGTAAGTTAAGCGCTTTCTTTAAGGTAACTGCGGCTGGTATGAAATGCCAGTCATGAGTATCTATCAGGTCTATTTGTTTGTTTGATTTGTAATAGATGTTGGCTGCTGCCCTTTCAACTTCTTGGTTCAAGGTGAGAACCCACGTAAGAACCCCAATGTGCGTTCGAACGGGGTTTGTAACTCTGTAGGTTTTGGTGCCTTTCGGTTCTTCGTATGGTCCTGTTAAGTAATCATGATAAGTAACCACATAGGGTTCCATGTTGTTTTTAACAAGTTGTACAGCAAGCGCCCTTACGTAGTTTGCAAGTTCTCCAACTATTCGCGGCGGAAATTCCCAAGAGAAAATTATGACCCGCATTAATTTCCCACTAAGTGAAGAGTGCACAGACTTTTATTATTCCCCTACCTGTCAAATAATATCGTTTTTTCCCATCGTTATCCGTGAAACTTTCTAGGTAGCCTTCTAGACCGTAATTGTCGAGAATTCTTTCCACTTCGGTTATGTCGAGCTGCATAACCTGTGCAAGTTCTTCGCTTTTTCTGGCTAGGTCTGGGGCTGTTGCACAGAGGTTGTGCAAGGTTTGTAAAATTTTTTCTGAGATCGGCAGTTCCTCTCTCAATGTTTTCACCTTGAAGCCTTTACATAATTTAGATAGGTTTTCTTATAAAGGCAGTGCAAGCCATTTTAGAAGTATCTGGTTGACGCTTGTGTTTGTTGGTTTAATTCCATGAATCTTTTTTCGGCGACTTTAACCATCGATTTTCTCATCTTCTCTCCTTTCAGCTTTGAAAGTCTCACTTTCTTTAGTTCTTTCGCCAATGCGTCATCAAGGAGTGAAACTTTCGCCCATTTTTCGAAGTCTCGGCGGCGGTTGTGAAATTCTATGGATTTTATGTTAACCTTTTGGAGGGCTCTTACAAATCCTTTTAGGGTCCACGCCATTGTTCCGGTGTAATGTTTTTCTCCTATACCCGTGTAGAATAGGAATGGTTCGTTTGCAGCTATTGATGCGAGTCTTATTCTGTTTTCAAAGTCGAGTATTGCTGATTGGGCTGTTATATATGCGTCTACTGGAGAGCCGAAGGGACTGAAGTAGGAATGAACTTCGCCTGGTCCTCCGCCTGAAGTGAACATGTAATAAAGGTGGTCGCTTGTTTGGAAATATCTCCATATTCTCAAAAAATCTTTATCCTCTGTTTCTTTGACAAGCGGTTCAAGACTTCTCACAGATGTGTAATAAGCCCATTGCATCGTGTTTCCAAGCCAACAGCTTGCATCTCTTTCCAAATCAGCCCAAGAAACAGTCCCGCCAAGTTCAGGAACATCAATCTCTTCAACTGGAGCACATTTTTCTGTAACCTCAGAAGGTGTAGCCATATGGAGATGCCCCCATTTCAAAATCTCTCTGGGCAGATGTTTTAGAAAGTCATGTATGCCTGTTTCAGGCCAGTGATGTTCGCCGAAGGTTTCGTAGTCTGGAAAGATGTTGACGCATTGGCCTGACGTTGCCGCCAGCCAACTTGCATATTTGTCTGCTGTTAACGGCCATTCACTCCACCATCTTGCTGAAAACCTAAACCCTATATCATCTGTTAGCTTATAATTCCGCAACAACACTTTGAGTTTTTTACAGCCCTTCGGCGTGTAAAGATAGTTTGGTGATTTTCCATGCAGTATTCTTTCTACGCCTTCTGTGAAAATTCCTGGGTAGCCCAGCTTTTCGATGGTTTTTGCTATAGCGTTGTTGTAGAGCAATTCGGTGTTCTCGAAAACTTTAGGCGTATAGCTCAGTAAATCCTTCATTGTTTGTTGATGCATTTTTACCTGTTCGATGAATTCTTCTCTTTCAGGATAGAGGCTTGTCAGCGAATGATAATAGGTTTGGCTTAGAAATTCGACACAGCCAGTTTCTGCGAGTTGTTTGAAGGATTCCAAAAGGTCTTTGTTAAACATCTCGCACTGTTCCAAGAAAATTCCAGAAATGCTGAATGAAACTTTAACTTGTTTTTTCTCCCTCTTGTACTTGTCAATTAGGTCGAGCAATATCTGGTTTGATGGAAAATAACACTTTTTACATGTTCTCTCAAAAACTTCCCTGTTTACTGCATAATCGAAATAGTAGTTGAAGAGCTCCTCTTTTTTCACATGTTTAAAAATTCTGTTTTCCCAAAAGAAATTCCGTCTTATCCTATGTGGTTGGTGAACTTCAAATACAAACACTATGTCTGTCAAGGCATTAGCCTCTATCAATCTTTATGGTTTTGTCATTTATTTCTAATTTGCTATACGGAATGCGGTGACTATGAAAGTTTATGTTAAATTCTGATGTTTAATTCATAATTTATTTATTCTTTACTCTCGCTTCTTTCTTAGCACACGTGAATATATGTTGGTTGTGTATTTACTTGAGGATTGGCTTTTTCGTTTGGGAGTACCCCCCCGCACTTGTTGGCGGTTTAGGCACTTACGCAGAGTATATAACGCGAGAATTCGTTTCCATGGGCAATGACGTAACAGTTTTCACACTTAACCCTGGAAACTTGAAAACTAGAGAAGTCATAAAAGGTGTAGAGGTTCATAGACCTCTGATTGCGGATGCAAGCAACGTTTTCCCAATGTTTGTCATTGACGACTTGAAAAAATGGGGGACAAACATACGCTTGTTCAACGACATATTCATCTACAACATATTAAGTGCAACAAAATTCGTAAACAGCATGCTGAAAAAGGAAGGATCCAACTACGATGTTGTCTGCGTGCACGACTGGTTAAGCAGCACAGCAGGTATCATAGCGAAAAACGAAACAAAGGTCCCAGTAGCTTTTCATGTTCACAGCACTGAATGGGGAAGAAGCGGAGGGCAAGGCTCAAGTGTTGTTTCACACCTTGAATGGGCGACAGGCCAAAGAGCGGACAGAATAATCACTGTAAGTCACGCCATGCAAGAAGACTTGATGAGGCATGGGTGGCCGAAATCTAAAATAAGCGTTGTCTGGAATGGGGTAGACCCGGAACGGTATAGTCCGGAAAGCTGCAAGCCTGAAGAAGTGGAGGCAATCCGTGAGAGGTATGGCGTAAAACTTGATGAAAAGATGCTTCTTTTCCTTGGGAGACTAGCGTGGGTGAAGGGAATCACAAATCTTGTTCAAGCAATGCCTATGGTGTTGGAGGAATATCCGAACACGAAGCTCGTGATTTTAGGAAAGGGTGAACAGCAAAACGACATAGTTGAAACTGCAAGTAGACTTGGAATACGTGATAAAGTGGCTTGCAGATTTGAGTTCGTTCCAGAAAAAGAACGCATTCTACATTATGCAGCTGCGGATGTTTGCATATTCCCATCCACCTATGAACCTTTCGGAATAGTAAGCTTAGAAGCGATGGCGATGGCGAAACCAATAGTTGTAGGTGCGCAAGGCGTGGTTGGCTTTAGAGAACAAGTTGTGCCATCAGGACCGGACAAAAACGGCGTACACGTAAATGGGGAAAATTCAGCTGACATTGCTTGGGGTATAAAGGAAGTCTTGTGCGATTCTGATAGAGCTAAGAGTTGGGGTGAAAACGGCAGAAAACGGGTTTTGCAGTACTTTACATGGAGGAAGGCGGCGGAACAAACACTGCGAATTTACGAGATGCTTCAACACACACCAGAAGAGCAAGAAAGCAGAGTAGTTGACTTAATTGAAACACTGACGCACGAGTAGTCTTTTAAGAATCCCTATGCTTTGCGAATCATTGTATTGCCGTCTGGGTTTCGGTCAATTTTCAGCACCATACCTTTGCTCCAACCGAGAAGTTCAAGCCGCTTTTCCGCATAAGGATAAAGTGCGCGCTTATAGAAGCAGGGTTTGAGTATGTTTGTAGTCATGGCAATTTAATGCTGTTCAGAAAACGAAAATAAGAACCACGATATATTCAGATGTATTTCAATGAAAGCTTATAGAGGACACAATGTTATCCGATTAGAAATAGTGAGTGGAGGAAAATTTTTGAATCATGAGGAAAGAGTTAACTTGGCTAGCAAACTTACAGAGCTTCTTCTAAAAAGGTACCGGGATGAGATACTTTTAGGAGGCATCTATGGTTCTACAGCCAAAGGTACGGACACAGAATATTCAGACCTTGAGATGTTTTTTATCGTAAAAAATGAATCTAAAGCGAAAAGTTTCAGCTTTGCTTATGAGAGCATGCCAGTAAATGTCTGTGTTCGAAAGTTAGCTGAGGTTGAAAAAGACATCAATGAAATTGAGCTTGATTGGCCGTTGAAGATGGGAAGGCTATTTAATCTGAAGATTACTTGCGGAGATGCGACTATTTGGAAGAGATTTAGAAGACTATTGGAGAAAATTTCTGGAGAGAAAATTAACGAATTCATTGCAAAGGAAACTCCACTTTGTTACGAAGGACTTGGAAGATTGAAAGCAGTCAAGATAAGAGGAAACACCCACGAAATAGGCTTGTTTGTGGCAGAGGTTCTCATGGAATTTATGTTGTTGACAGCCATATTTAATAGAGAATTCATTAACCATGACTATCTTGGCGGACTTCCTGAATCTTTTACATTCAAATACTTACCTAAAGACTTTAAGAAAATAGCCACAAAACTAATGAAATGGAAGACTTTAAACATTGACGAAACTATTCAATTAGCAGACAAATTCGTCCAAAACTTTGTTAGCTTCATGGCTGAAAAAGGAATCGAAGTGAAAGAGCATACACCCCTTGAAAAAGTGGCCATATATTGCGAAAAAGACCGCGCAAAATATGAGGTTCTAAGTATAAATTAGGGTTACATGGAAAATATGTAATGTTAATTAGAAAACGCAAATAGTGTGAAATTATGCGTAAAAGTATGAGGTCTTATACTTAACCTATTACCATTTAGACAATAGGTTAGAAAGAAGATTGCGAGAGAAAAGTGAGATTTATATGAAGTTGAGTCTAACAAGTGGTTATACGCTATTGCGGATAAATGGTGGTGAACCATGATGGAGAAATTATCTGCGTGGGAAGAAGCTTATAGAAGTGTCGAATCGCTTTGGGGATTAAAGCCCGATCATATACTACTAGAGTATGCAAGTCTTATTCCTAAAGGTAATGTTTTGGATTTAGGCATAGGAGAAGGGAGAAATGCCCTCTTCTTTGCTAAGATGGGTTATGAAGTCGAGGGAGTCGATATTTCCCGAGCTGCTGTTGAGAGATGTATTGAGAGAGCCAAGAAAGCGAACCTCAAGGTCAAAGCTGAAGTGAGAGATTTGAAAGAAGTAGACGTTCCTCAAGGGAGGTATTCCCTTATTATTGTAGCATGGGTGTTGAACTTCTTTAAGAAAACGGAAGCGGAACAGATTATGAGGAGGATAAAGAATGGTTTGAAGAAAGATGGTTTTGTCTATATCGGAATATTCTCCCTCGACGATCCAAGTTATGAGAGAGCCAAGAGAAGATTAGAAGTGGTCGAAGAGAACAGCTTCTATTCCCCGAAGAAGAATTCTTTCTTTCATTACTTTACTAAAGAGGAAATCCTTTCTCTCTTCTCTGACTTTAAGGTTATTTACTACGCTGTAGGCACAGGATTAGACCTTAGTCATGGTGAACGCCATTACCATGGTTTTATTGAGTACATGGGGCAGAGATGTAAGTGAAGATGCCACGAAAACGGGCGAACTGGAAGGCTGAATCTTATCTTTGTGTAGCCTACAACGACCTATAACAGCGCGCGCTTTTGATTTAGAAATAGAAACTTAGAAATTTTTCAGAACTACCAAATATTCTATCAAAGGCGAGACACACGAAATGGATTTAAGTCTTGAGTTTTTCTTAAAATGGTTCCATGCACAAAGGTACTTATTACAAGGAGAAGCTTTCAGCTGATAAACTTCTTAGATGTTATGAAGTAGCTCCTCTAAGGATTAAACAATATCTTAACGCAGAAATCCAGTTCGTCATTTCTAATCTTCATGGTGCAGATTTGGTTCTCGAGCTTGGATGTGGTTATGGTAGAGTTATGAAAGCGGTGTCACCGTTTGTTTCATGGATTATGGGAAATGACATTTCAAAGGAAAGTTTGGAGCTTGCGAGGTCATACATGGAAAGTTGTCAAAACTATGCTGTATTTCTGACGGATGCATCTAAGATGTCATTTCGTTCGTGCATTTTTGACGTTGTGTTTTGCATTCAAAACGGTATATCCGCGTTTGGAGTCGACAAAAAACGTCTCATCGGCGAATCTATAAGGGTGACAAAAGACAATGGGATTATTCTCTTTTCTAGCTATTCTCCGAAAATTTGGGAAGCTCGTCTGGAATGGTTTAGAAAGCAGTCGCGGTTTGGTCTTGTAGGGGAGATAGATGAGGAGAAGACGCGTGATGGAACAATTGCGTGTAAGGACGGTTTCAGAGCCACTACTGTCAGCGGTGACCAGTTCGTTGAGTTGTTCGATGAATTCGGAGTGGATGCGTCTGTCATTGAAGCGGACGAGTCCAGCGTTTTCTGTAAGGTCATCAAAAAGAAGTAGGTTATAAAAATTAGTTTAGTTATAAAGTGGAAGTTAGAAACTTTCGCGCGGGCTGATTGGATTTAGTTGGGGTTATGGTATGATAAGCCTCCGGGATATAGAAGATGCGAGGGAAACAATAGGAAATCTGGTTAAGAGAACCCCATTGGTGCGTTCGCAATTCTTAAGCAATTTTTGTGATGGAGAGGTGTACCTGAAGCTTGAAAACTTGCAGATAACGAATTCCTTCAAGATTAGGGGGGCGCTTAACAAGATGTTGCATTTGAGTGTTGAAGAAATGAGGCGGGGGGTTGTTACGGCTTCTGCGGGAAATCACGCTCTGGCGGTTGCTATTGGCGCGGAGAAGCTGAATTTATCTGTAAAGATTGTGGTTCCTAGGAGTACGCCGAAGGTGAAAATCGATAAGATTAGGAAATACAATGTGGGGCTTATTCTGTATGGAGATTTTTATGATGAAGCTGAGCAGAAGGCGATGGATTTAGCAAGGAAAGACGGGTTGACCTACATCTCCCCTTATAACGACAAATTGGTTATAGCAGGACAGGGAACAGTTGGACTGGAGATTCTTGAAGATCTTCCGACTGTTGATATCGTGATAGTGCCTGTTGGTGGTGGAGGCTTGATTTCAGGAATCAGCGTCGCCGTAAAAAGCATCAAACCAAGCGTAAAGATTATGGGAGTGCAATCTGAAGCCTCACCGGTCATGTATGAATTTTTGAAAACTGGTAAAATAGTTGATGTAGAGATGAGAGAATCTATTGCAGAAGGCTTATTTGGCGGTATTGAAAAAGGTTCTATAACGTTCAGGATTGTTCAAGAATATGTTGATGATTTCTTATTGGTTAAGGAGGAGACGATAAGGAAAGCGATATTTTTGCTTTGGAATAAGGAAAAACAGGTTGCTGAGGGAGCGGGAGCCGTTTCCGCTGCTGCGATAATGGAAAACAAAGGTTTATTCGTGGGAAAAGAAGTTGTTGCTGTGATAAGTGGGGGAAATATTGAAGACAAACTGTTCCGAAGCATACTGGCTTCAGAAACTACTGAGGCATTAATCTAGCGTGTGCAAATAGCGACTTAGTCTTTTGGTGCCTCAGCTCTTTTGATTGCCGCCTTTGCTAGGGCTTCTCCAAGCTTCTTGCAAGCCGTCAAGTCCTTTTCGTTGGGCTCTCCTTGAGAGACTACGCCTTCAGCTACTTTCTGAAGTTTGAAGGATGAAATCATGTTTTCTAGGCTCAGTAGGGCGGAGTTGCTGGAGCCGCCTCCAGAAGTGAAGGCTACTGCTGGTTTGCCAGTAACCTTTTCTCGGATGCTTAAAGCCTTGTCGAAGAAGTCTTTCATGAGTCCAGCCATGTAGCTGAAGTAGTTTGGAGACCCGAAGGCCACGGCATCACACGAGATGAAGTCGTTAACAGTGGCGTAGTCAACGCGCTTGACCGAAACAGAAACGTCCTCCACGGTGCGTGCGCCTTCTGCGATAGAGTTCGCCAGAGTTTCAGTTCTCCCAGTCCTAGAGTAATACAATACTAGCACTTCAACCAAACTGAATACCTTCATTCATTCGTTCGGTGATTGTTCTTAAATAGCTTTTGTTCTCTTTCTCGTGATGGAAATTCTGCAACAGACTGCTTCTCTTAATTGAGAAAATAAGTCATGTACAAAAAATAAGAGAGGATGTTATGGTTTTCTGGTTGCTGCTTTTTCAAGTGCGACAACGCCCGGCAGTTTCTTGCCCATCAGAAACTCTATCAGTGCCCCGCCCGCGGTGCTGATATAAGAGATTTTACTGGATAGCCCAAGCTCTTGTAAGGCTGCCACCGTGTGACCACCACCTGCAAGAGAGAAACCATGCGAATCTGCCACTTCCCCAAAGATTCGCTTAGTTCCAAAGACAAATTCACTGTTTTCATAAACTCCCATGGGTCCGCTGACCACAATTGATTTCGCACTCCTTATGATCTTCGCATAGTCCTCAACAGTTTTTGCTCCAACGTCAAATATCAGATAATCCGTCGGCAGTTTATCAACGGAAATCTCTTTCCTCTTATCGTCCACTTCCACAGCAACGTCCAAAGGCACCTTAATCTTGTCTGGATACCTCTGCATAAGCAACTTTATACCCGGCACAAAACCCAAAAGCTCTTTCCGCTCCAAGAAGCGCATGTTCGGTTTACCAAGGTCGAAGCCCCTCGCCACTAAGAAAACTTGACCAGCAACACCACCAGTAAGCACATAATCCGCTATACCATTATCCAAAACATACTTTGAAATCTCAAGCGCATCATCAGCCTTAGCTCCACCAAGAATAAACACACACGGCTTCTCCGGATTCTCCAAAACTCTGCTTAAAGGTTTTAGCTCCCTCTCCATTATACGTCCCGCAACACTCGGCAACACAGCCGTGAAGCCCACAATTGACACATGAGCCCTATGTGCCGCTGCAAAGGCATCATTAACAAACAAGTCAGCCAAAGGTGCAAGCTTCTTCACCATTTCCGTCTTCGCATGCTCTTCCGGCGTCCCCTTCTCCCGCTCACCAGCAAACATCCGCACATTCTCCAACACAAGCACTTCGCCATTTTTCAGCTCTCTAATGGCTTTTTGCGCCTTTTCACCGAAAATATCATCAACGTACTTGACAGGCTTGTTAAGAACTCTGCCTAAAATTCTAGCATGCTGCTTCAATGGAATAAAATCCGGTTCACCAGGTCTACCCTGATGCGCTAAAACCACAACTTTTGCGCCTTTCTGAATTAACTCTTTAATAGTTGCTTCAGCATGCGTCCTAATTCTTGTCTCATCAAGTATTTTCTTCGTTTCTACATCTATGGGAGAGTTAAAGTCCACTCGAACCAGAACAATCTTTCCAGCTAACACTACGTCATCCAACGTTAACAGCGCAGGCATACATGCACCATCCCAAAAAATAGGGGTAGCGAAGTTTATTTGGCTTTTCAGTTATATCATGCCATTCTGCAGATTTT